>JAAGKN010000227.1_pt1 | contig 94665 bp, 101 predicted proteins | sample 6206371 | NCBI WGS metagenome assembly JAAGKN01 (sample SAMN11533720, study PRJNA540317) | gut metagenome | isolation source: fecal pellets from male and female animal of same cohort | host: Peromyscus leucopus | place: USA:CA | collected 2017 | reverse complement strand
TCTCTGCATTTTATGACCAGCCTGAAATGCTTACGCTCCCATATCAAAAAATAAAAGTTCTGGAGTTGTTGCTTTATCTTACTAAAATGGATTTCACTCCACAAAACAGACTGACAGAATATCAATTTGAACTGATTGAATCCATTCGGAAAATTCATGACCAGCTTTTGCAGCACATGGAACAGAGAATTACCATAGAGGAACTATCCAGACAATATCTTATCAATCCGACAACCTTGAAAAATGCTTTCAAATCCGTTTATGGAACTTCCATTGCGGCACACATTAAAAAACACCGTATGGAGCAGGCAGCAAAAATGCTAAGCGAAACCGACAAAAATATAGCAGAAATCGCACAGGCTGTTGGTTATGATAGTCAAAGCAAATTTACTGTCGCATTTAAATCTTTCTTTCAGGTCCTACCCAAAGACTACCGTAAGAGATATTGCAAACCAGATTCAAAATGCTAAAACAAGTACAACAGAAATAGTGAAAATATATCTATCCGCTTCATTCAATAGACTTTTACTTGTTGGATATTTTGAAAATAAAATTACGTTTAAAAATACGCAGAAGGTTTTCATTCATTCCTCCCTTATTTCTCCCGTAACATCATCTAGCCGGAATTCTCTTCTTTCCTGCTCCTGTACCAAACAGACTACATGATAGAGCCTTCCGTCCTCGCTTATCATGCCATCATAATAAAGATAATCTCCCGCCCATTCTTCCGACTCGGTGTCCGCCTTCCTTTGCGTTTCGGGCAGAACATAATAATAATCCGGCAGCGTCACTCCCAGCAAACGCTCATACCCCTCCTTCTGCCATTTGGCATAAGGAAGCTCTTCCCTAACTGCCGAATCCACATCCTCTACTGCCACCTCGAGAATGTGGTCAAGCGCTTCCGAAGAAGTAATTTGTGATTCTATTTTATGATCGTAAATATAATATGACATATGAAATATGCTGATTCCCGGGAACGCCTTGTGCGTCAAATGCTCTGAATCCGCTATGTCCACACGAACCATGCGATACCCGTCCATGGCAATTACATAGCGCTGCCATGTATCATCCCGCTCATTTTGAATCCGCACATCATACCCGTCCGCATAATTGTAATCATCTACGCTTATCTGCTTTACCAGACTTAGTCTTCCGTTACGATATTCATAAATTTCCGTTTGTACTGTGCCGGAACTGCTTCCCCATCCTTCTTTAATCAGAAGATAACCATTCTGCATAAAAGCGCCATAATAAGGGTCTCCCCGCATCCCACCACTCTGGGCACTGCCAATCTGCGGCGTGTCCGCCTGCTCCACCCATGAGCCATCCTTTTGCTGTAATAAAATAAACAGACGACGATCATCAGGCATGCGTTCCGCAAAGTCCTCCTCATATACATCAAAAGCAGCACTGTCCACCACAAAAGCAATATCCTTCTGCCCGTCATTATTTAAGTCGCCCTGAATAAAATCAATACATTCAAACTCTGCCGCTTCGGGATAATGCTCCGCAAGCCAGTCTGCTATGAATGTTTCTTCCTCCTCCGATACCCCTCTATCCGTATACAAAAGCATCGGAACCTCAAAGAGCGGTTCTATGTCTTTTACCGGATTTCCAAATACTGCCGCATACATCATTTCTTCCTTTCCCGCAAGCGGCGACAAATCTTCAATCTGATTGTCCGAAATTCCTACCTGATTGAGATGTGGAAGATTCGCAAGCACGGAAATATCCTGAATCTCATTTTTATCTAACGCCAAATCAAACAGATTATTCATGCCTTCCAGCACGGAGATATCACTTATTCTGTTTTCTGACAAGCCCAGACGCTCCAGCTTGTTAAGACCCGCAAGCGGCGTAATATCCATAACGGAATTGCCGTTCAGGTTCACGCCCCGAAGCTCTTTTAAGCCACTCAAAAAACTGATATCCTCAATACCGCAATACTGTATTCCCAAATCCTGCATTTTAGTGAGTGTCCCCACCGCCTCAATATGCTCTGCATTCTCATTGCCGGAAAGTGCCAGTTCAACCAAGTTCGGAAGCTTCTCCAGTACCACCAGATCCTCCACAGGAGTTTCATATAAGGACAAACACTGTAGCTGTGGCATTTGACCTAAAAAGGAGGAATCCTCTACCTTGCATCGTGTCAGAAAAAGTCCTGTGATCGTGTGCATCTCACCCAGAAAAGAAAGGTCGATCTGCTCATCCTTCCCATAGTTGATATAAAGTTCTTCCAAATGGGATAGCTGTGCAATGGGTGTAAAATCCAAAATAACGGAATCATCCCACTCATTGATATCGACAACAAGCTGTTTCAAATTCGGAAGAAGCGACAAGGACTCCAATGAATAAATCGCATTACCGTAAGGCGCTTCTTTCAACACGATACTCTTACAATTATCCAATTTTTGCAAAACCGTTTCCGGCGAATCTTCTTCCACAATATCAGTCCCATAACGCACACATTCCCGAAAACCTTCATCTTCTATGAGCAGCGCCAGCGCTTCCTCAGCATTCTCAGCTTCAGATAAATTAGGCATTGTTGCTGTTTCTTCTTCCGCTGTAGTTATTTCTTCTGCTTCTGTCGCTCCCACCGTTTCTTCCGCAGTTTCAGACAACGCTACCGCATTTTCCTGCGGCGGCTCCGTCTTTTGTCCGCACGCACAAAAAAGCAGACCGCATAGTACAGCGCAGAAAATTGATTTGTATTTATATTTATTACTGTTCATCTTCATTCCCCCTCATGAAACTCATACCGGTCCTTTTCTTTGTCATATCGCAATATATGATTTGTCCCGGGAAGCACGATTGCCGCACAGAAAATTATCATTTTCTTCTGCATATGTCCTTCCGAAAATCTTTCTTTACGGATATGACTGGTAAAGTACATTTATACTTTTTCTCCACCCTGCATCATCAGCGTCAATATAAATCTACCCTCTCTCACCTCATACTGCATCGTTCCATAATACTTCTCCACACAACTACGCATATTGCTCATTCCTAACCCGTGTGCCTCATGATCCGGTTTTGTCGTCCGCAGTCTGTCGTGATCTGCTTTTACCATTTTTTCATCGCAACTGTTTTCCACAATGAGAAAAAACATCCGCCCTTTTACATATCCCCGAAAATGAACGACTCTCTGCTGTTCGTCCGCAATTCTCTCACATGCCTCTATCGCATTGTCCAGCGCATTATTCAGTAATATACCAAGATCAAACGCCTCTATGCAAAGCTGTACAGGATAGATCAGGTCTCCCTCCAGCAAAATATGCTCCTGTGCACAAATCTGTGCTTTCCGGTTTAAAATAACATCCGTTACCGGATTCCCGGTACTAAATTGCAGGAACAATTCAGACGCCGTCCGCTGCATATTCTGCAAATAACCGCCCGCTTCCTGCCTGACATATTCCGGCATCTGCCCGCTGTCCGTGCTTACCTGCAAAAGCTGCTCCATATCCGCCACATAGTTATTGATGTCATGACGCATTCCACGTATTCCATCATAGAGCTGTTCCATCTCCTTGACATGTTCCGTCATATCCGCCAATTGCTGTTTATAAAATAAAAGATTATTTTTCTGCTCCTCAACCTTCATCAAATCGCTATAGATTTTCCGGCTAAATACCGTGCACGCAATACACAAGACCGCTATAATCGGAATAACAACATACATGCTTTCATGCTTTTCATACAAAAAGTCAATCTCAGCCCCTGTCTGACTGTAAAATGTAATTCGCCAGGCTACATCAAATGCCATGCCGATGATTGGTGTCAACATCAGAAACCAAAGCCCCTGCCTGCTTGTCTCTTCCACCGTACCTATCATATATTTTCGATACCAATGCAAAACAATATACATAAAAAGCAGATAACCTATAGCAAAAACTAAAAAACTATAGAATTGGATATCCTCCGTACACTTTATAAAATATTCCGAATCAATCTGTTCTGCAATTAGCCGTTCTGTCAGATGATCCATATATCCGGAAATCGCCAACGACCACCCACTATACAATGCAAACCGTGTCATCTCCTGTATTGCATAAAAGACAAAAAGAAGATATAGTTTCGCAAGCCTCCTTCCCTCATACAATACATCCATCGATATAAAACTACAGCAAACCATAATTGCCAACTTTACAAGGCTATAACTACTGTTATTTATTATCCCTTCCGTATCTCCATAGAGCATCCTGTCCACCCATGCTGAATGGGCTAACCAATAGCTGATGAAAAGCGCCTGCAAGAAAAAAAGTATCTTTCCGATGGAACGATACTTTTCCTTTGAGCTAATATTGTCTTTACACAAGAACAATAAGAGTCCTGCTTTCGCCGCATACTCTATCAGTTCAAGCACATATGTCAACATATCACTACTCCTTTAAAAAATCACAATACAGTTTCACAAACTCACCGTACTTCTGTTTTGCCAGATAAATCTTGTCTCCCTGCCCCACTGTAATGCTCTCATGATCATACCCGTTGATTGCAGATAATGCCACCAGATATCCTCTATGGCATCGATAGAATCCCTCTCCGAGCACTTCCTCCAAGTGGTTCATCCGTTCATAGTATTCCAGGCATCCGCTCTTCATATGCAGAATCACTTTGCGCCCGCTGTTCTCTACATAGAGTATATCCTCCACCGGAATTCTGCGATGGCTGCCTTCTGCTTTGACCAACAAATATCTCGGTGCGGACTTCTTTTTCTCCGCCTCCTGTATAGCGCGTTTCAAAACACCTGTCATTTTATCCTGATCTATCGGCTTCATCAGATAATGGAACGCACCTACGTCGAACGCCTCAAAAACTTGTTCTTTCACCCCTGTCACAAAAATCAGAATGGCATCCGACAGCTCTTTGAGCCGTCTCGCCGTCTCCATACCATCCATCCCCTCCATTGCTATATCAAGAAGTACAATGTCCGGGCGATAGCCTTCTTCCACTCTTTCTAATAACTTCATCCCTGAATCAAACTCACATGTCTGTGCCTGAGAAAACTCCTTCTCAAGTAAGGTTAGAATCCTTTCTCTCCCTCTTACTTCATCATCGCAAATTGCAATATTCATGTTGTCCCCATATCCTCAGTCAGTTATTTAAAGCTGGTCGTCTACCATGCTTCCTTTTAAGTCTTCCTCCAAAAGTTTCATCTTATGGAGCATCTCTTTAATATCAGACTGTACATCAGACATATGACCTATACCACCCATTCCGGCATCGATCATATCTCCCAGAAGATCGGCATCGTCTCTGGAACGTTCTTCCGCCTCTTTGCGCAATTCCTCTCTCTCTTCACTCTTCTCATGCGCTTCGTCGATCCTCTCTTCCAATTCCGCCTGATTTTCTTTTCTTTCGTCGATTTTTTCTTCCTCTTCGGCCTTTTCTTCGGCTTTCTCTTTTGCCTCCTCGATCTTCTCTTCAAGTTCCTCATCCAGATAATCTTTGGCTTCACCTGCAAGCATACCGACAATATCCCTGCCTGCCTGCTCCATCACCTTATCTGCCTTCTTCTGCGCCTTCACCATCTCATGATATTTCAAACGTTCCAGCTTAACAGCACGTACGGATGCGTTGTATCCTTGAATCTGTCCATCAATCTGAGCATTTCTACTCTTAAACCTCCCCAAATAACTGTCAATCTTTAAGCATCGTTCCTGATATTCCGTAAGAGGTTCTTTGTGCAGCTGTTCAAGACGTTCCTGCTCTTCCCTCGTCAGATGTATGTCCTGCATATATATTTTTGAATCCGATTCTTTCTCCAGAAGTTCTAAATCCTTCTGTTCCTGCGAATCCATCTCCACGCCATACTGCTGACGCAACGCTTCCTTCTGCGTATCGCCTTGTGCTATAACAGCAAGGTTCTCTTTCTGCTCGTCATGCAGCATTGCCAGTTTATCTTTAGTGTCACTAATGCTCTGATCTATTTTCCTGTCAACATTCCACGCATCACTTATCATCTTAAGCGCCTTCTTCCGGGCACGCTGCATACGCTGGGTAACCATATCATTCTGCAGCCCCAGATCTCCTGCAAAAATAGTGGACTTGTGATTACTCTTCTGTGCTCTTATGCCTTCCCGCTGTGCTGCACGCTCTCTTGCTGCATCGCTGACATTGATGACCTGATTATTGTTTGCATTTGCTCTGATCTGCATAAAAACCTCCTTGTTTCATGCGGGTAAAATCCGTTTCACCCACCCGATATTGCCTACTAATTCTGTATATCCATTAATTCATATTTCTATAGTTTTTATCGGCTTATCATGCTATTTTCTTAACATAAATCCGATCTCCACACCATACAATTCACGACATAAAATGTCTCGTTCGTGACAACAAGAAAATTGCTTCGCGATTATCTTGAGAAGAATGCTTTGCATTCTTCCACAATTTTCGATTTTCGGGCAACGAAAGTTTTGCTTTATATCGCGCAAAAAGACCCCGACATTGAATCGAGGTCTTTGTATTACATATAATTACACATGTTATATTTATAACTGGAAATTACTGTCCTGCTGGTCGTTATTAGCAGGATTGAAGTTCTGTTGATTTGCATCCTGATATCCTTGATTATTCTGATTCTGCTGATAATCCTGACCAGGCTGATAACTCTGGTTTGGCTGATAACTTTGATAATTCTGGTTTGATTGATAATTCTGATTCGGTTGGTACCCCTGGTAGTTCTGATCAGCTTGATAATTCTGATTCGGCTGATAATTCTGGTAGTTCTGGTTCGGCTGGTAGCCCTGGTAGTTCTGATTAGCCTGATAATTCTGATTCGGTTGATAACTCTGGTAATTCTGATAGTTCTGGTTCGGCTGGTAACCTTGGTAATTCTGATTCGGCTGATAATTCTGATATCCCGGATTATGATTACCGAACGTAATCTCCTTTAATGCCACATAAAGTTCCGCATCTGTCATAAGAATATACGGATTAACATAGAAAATCGCCAGAATGCCACATGTAAACATACTTAAAAAAATCCATCCAAAGAATGACAAATCAAGCACAAATGCATTCCATTTATTACCATCCATCATCTGTTTGCTCATGGCAAACGCCTCCTTGGAATCAATGCCAGGATTCTCCGCCAATATGTAGGGAATCATACGGTATTCATACCCCTTGATAATGCCCGGAACAAGAAAGAGCAAAGACCAAAGAAAAATATACAACTGTCTTAAAAACATTGTTTTAACAACATTCATATAGCAATTGGAAAAAGCATATCCTAACTCCCCGAGTTCTGCCTTCTGGTAATGGCTGACAACAAAAAATCTCTGTCCGCCAACTTGAAGCGGATTTAACAGGAATGCTGACAATGCAAAGGCGATTACCATAATAACTAAAAAGATTACCATAAATCCCATCAAAAAACCTATCGCCTGCGAAGGAGACATATAGCTGTCGGAAGTCACCTCCTGTACAGTCCTGCTGCTTGTGGCAGAACCGCCGCCACCGCCGCCTACAAGTGACAAAACAAATGCCACCAACACCATCTTCCAATAATTAAATTTGAAGTACTTCTTCGCGTTCTCTTTGAGTTCCGCTCTTGTCCACATAAAAATTCTCCTCTCACATCGTATAAACCGATTTAAAATCAAATCACTTGTAGTATACTTTAATATATTACACGTTAGATTGCAAGGTAAAAGTTTAGTTTGACGTATATATATCGCGCTTTTAGTACTTATATACCAGAAAACATGATGGTGATATCTGTTCCTTTTCCCGGCTCACTTTCAAGATGCATCTTTGCATGGTGAACCGTAACAATATGCTTGACTATTGCAAGTCCTAAACCTGTTCCTCCGGTAGTTTTCGACCGACTCTTATCTACCCGGTAAAATCTTTCAAATATCCTGTCCTGGCTTTCTTTCGGTATACCGATACCCGTATCTTTAACCTGAAGCACAACATTTCCACCACTATATCCCACTTTGACACAAACCATACCGTCTATATTATTATAGCAGATCGCGTTATCACACAGATTATAAATCAGTTCTTCAATCATCTGTTTATCTCCCCGTATAACGCAGTCACTTCCCTCCATCATCAGATGCACTTTTCTCTCCTCCGCACGCATTTGCATCATTTCTACACTGTCTCTGATGATATCATACAGATTTAGTTCCTCCATTGATATCTGTTTATCCGGCGCATCCAGTTCAGATAAACGAATCGTATCATCGATCAGCGTCAGCAGTCTCTTTGCACTTTCGTGTATTTCCGCCGCAAAATGAACCGCATCCTTTTCCGACGCCATCCCATTCTCAATCAATTCAGAATAACCTGATATCGCTGTAAGAGGTGTCTTAAGCTCATGGGATACATTAGCGCTGAACTCCTGTCTCATATTCGCACTGTTTATAATTGCATCATGTTGTTTTCTGATTGTCTGCGCAAAAGGTATCAATTCCTCGTATATAGTATGTTCTTCAACACTGTCCATTTCTGCCGCCATCTGTTCAACCGGTCTCAAAAGAATCTTTGTAAAATAACGGGATACCACCATGCACAAAACAAGAAGCGCACAGATTGCCGTCAAAATTGCCGGCACAGAACGATAAAGTATACTCCATATACTATGAGACTCCCTCGCCACACGCAGTACGTTGCCATCTTTCAAAAGTAAAGTATAATAATATGTATTCATTTTCATTGTGGAAGACTGTCTGATAGATCGTCCTTCTCCATAGCGAAAAGCCTCCTGCACTTCCGGCCGCTCGGCATGATTGTCCATACTCCCGACGTTTGCATTACTGTCGTAAAGCACCGCTCCTTCCGGGCTGATTATGGTTGCGCGCACATTCTCATCAATTTTTTTCCCCTGCTGCCTGTATCGATAATCGTTTTCCTGTGTTATCTCCGCTTCAATACTCCCTGCCACGGCGTGTGCATACAGCCGCAAGTCATCCATGATCTGCCCACGAAATATGTGATAAAAAACACCAGTCATCAACAACAGCGTAATGATAACTGCCATTGAAGAAATAAACATTAATTGTTGGTTGATCCTTTTTTTCACGTCACGTCATCCTATTATATTATTCTATGATATTATCCAAAAAATAGCCTACGTTGCGCACTGTCCTGATCATCTTTCCCGCATCGCCAAGTTTCTGCCTCAGAGTCTTGATATGCATGTCAAGCGTTCTTGACTCCCCTTGAAAATCCGTACCCCACACATGGTTGAGTATCTCTTCTCGTCCGGTCACGATTCCTGCTCGCTGAATCAGCATCTTTAACAATTCATATTCTTTATATGTCAGCTCACACGGACAGTTGTCCACATACACGGCATGCCGTTCCATATCCAATAAAATTCTGCCGATACTTATACATTTCTCATCCCTGTCTTCTCCACTTCGCCGCAACAGGGCTTTCACTCTGGATATCAGCTCCATTACCCCAAAGGGTTTAGTGATATAATCATCCGCGCCCAGATCAAATCCTTTGACCTTATCCAGTTCCGTTGTTTTGGCAGTTACCAGAATAATCGGTATTTTCCTGTTCACTGGGTCTTTCCGTAATCCGGCAACGATATCCAGCCCACTTGCATCCGGGAGCATAATGTCTAACAGAATCAGACTCGGAACTCTTTGTGCAAGAGCCTGATAAAACTCTGCAGCAGTCTCATATACCGCTACGTCATAACCGCTATTTTTCAAGGAAAAACTCTCTATTTCACTAATATTTTTATCATCTTCCACGATATATATCACACTCATATATTCACCCACTTATATGTAGTCGAGCACATTGCATGCAAGAGCGCTGCAATGCCCTTCCGGATAAAGTATAGCACATCCTCTCTACGGAAGGGCATACTCCTGCAAAAATTCCTCATACAACTGTTTAAAGCCCTCCTTACTGCCAAGGCGCATTTCTTCATTATAGTTATGCATTTCCAGCGAATCATCCTCTATCTGCACAGTGCCTATCGCTATGTTAACACAGTGCGCCGCAATCCGTTCATATGCGGTAACAATGTCTGAAAGAAGAAATCCCAATTCAATCGTACATTTCCCTTTTCTGAGCCTTTTAACATGTCTTTTGCGCACAACTGCTCCGAGTTCATCAATCACCTCGCGCAGCGCCTCCACTTCATAGATTAAATCGCTATCTTCTTCCTTAAATATCCGGCAGGAAAACTCAGTTATCCTTATAACCGCCTGTGAAAAGACACCCAGTTCTTCCTTTGCTTTTCCAGAAAATTCCTGCTCTTTACGCTCCATTTCCTCATATGCCATGGCAATACCCGCAGCATGATCCGATATTCTTTCAAAATCTCCAATTGTATGCAGATACAATGTCAACGCCCGACTGTCCCTCTCCAACAAGTCTTTTCCCGACAGTTTCAGCAGATAAGTTCCGAGAACATCTTCATACCGGTCCGCATCTTTTTCCATCTGAAGTATCCCCTCCACTTTATCCTGCGCATATTCATGTAAAAGATCTATCGTACACATACAGGATGTCTGCGCGGTGTCCGCCATATGGCTGATTACTTTACGACACTGTTCCATGGCAAATGCCGGATTATTGATAAACCGGCTGTCCAGTGCCTTGATATCCTCTTCTATATAGCCTGCGCGAACATGTTCCGCCTCATCTTCCCGTATCGTCGCATACGCCAGTCTCTCCAGCACTGACGAAAAAGGCAGAAGCAGAATCGTTGCAAACACATTAAATACAGTATGTGCCATCGCTATCCCGTAAGGCTGTGCCACCCTCTCCATAAACGCAAAGTTTACGACTGCATTCAGCCCGTAAAACACTGTCATAAAGACGATAGTGCCGATCAGATTAAAATACAGATGCACGATTGCCGCCCTTCTGGCATTCTTGGACGTACCTACGGAGGATAACAGCGCCGTCACACAAGTACCGATGTTTTGTCCCATGATAATAGGAAAAGCCGTTTTGTAAGATACAGCTCCCGTTGCACACAAAGCCTGCAATATACCGATCGACGCCGATGAACTTTGTATAACTGCCGTCAATACGATTCCTGCAATCAGTCCCGGAACCGGGCTCGAAAATAGCAGTAAAATATTTGTAAACTCAGGCACATCAGCCAGCGGCTTGACCGCCGCTGACATTGTGTCCATACCAATCATCAACACCGCAAACCCGATCAGGATCGTCGCAATATTTTTGTGTTTATCTTTCTTTGAAAAAAGAAGCAGCACAACGCCGACCATCGCAAAAATCTGTGAAAATGATGTCGGCTTTAATAGTTGCACAAAAAAACTGCCACTCTCGATTCCTGTGAGACTGAGTATCCACGAAGTAATCGTTGTACCCACATTAGCACCCATGATGACCCCTATCGCCTGAGACAGTTTCATAATACCTGAATTGACAAATCCCACCACCATGACCGTAGTAGCCGACGAAGACTGAATGACCGCTGTGACTCCGGCACCCAAGAGGGCAGCTCGTACTTTGCTGTCAGTCAATTTTTCCAAGATTTGCTCCATTCTCCCACCGCTCGCTTTAGAAAGTCCCTCACCCAATATGTGCATACCATACAAAAATAATGCAAGTCCGCCTATCATCGTCAGTACATCAAAAAAATCCATAATAACCTCCCGCCATATCTTACTGAAAGATTACAAACAGTCACTTTTACCACGTTTATAACTCCCATCATCTATATATGGTTTGAAATTATCATGAATTTATCCACTACACTATCATAATAGTGTAAAAGAAATGTAAAATTCAGGTAAAGTATGAAATTTTATCTCTATCCGAATCTTCCAGAAATATAATCTCTCGTCCTTTTATCTCTCGGGTATAAAAACAAGTCTTTCGTCCTTCCGGCTTCTACCACCTCACCGTTTAAGAAAAAAGCTGTTTCATCAGACACCCGCTCTGCCTGCTGCATATTGTGCGTCACTATGACTATCGTATACTTTTTCTTAAGTTCTCTTATCAATTCCTCCGTTTTTAAAGCAGCAACCGGATCAAGTGCTGAAGTAGGTTCATCCATTAAAAGTACTTCCGGCTTCACCGCCAATGCTCTGGCGATACACAATCTCTGCTGCTGTCCGCCCGAAAGACCAAACGCTGACCGTTCCAACCTGTTTTTTACCTCCTCCCAGATCGCCGCACCGCGCAAGCTGTTCTCCACGATTTCATCCAGTCGGTTTTTATTTTTGATTCCGTGAATCCTTGGTCCGTAGGCAACATTATCATAGATACTCATCGGAAAAGGATTAGGCTGCTGAAATACCATTCCTACCCTTTTGCGCAATCTTGTAACATCGACTCCCGGCGCATAAATATCTTTTCCGTCCAGATATACATTGCCCTCGATCCTGACACCGTTTATCAGATCATTCATCCGGTTTAGTGTTTTTAAAAAAGTTGACTTGCCGCACCCTGACGGTCCGATCAAAGCTGTCACTGTGCCAGTCTGTATCCTTATTGTGATATCCCTAAGCGCGTGCATATCTCCATAGTACAGATTTAGCCGTTCCACTCTTATCTTGATGTCCTCCGTCTTTACCCTCATACTATTTCCTCAATGCCGCATTCATTTTGTCTGCAAATATTTCAGTCAGGAAATTAATAATTATCACAATACACAACAACACCGCCGCGATACCGAAGGCTACGTCGTACTGTGCTTTGGACATACTCAGATACAGCTGCACCGTGAGCGTACCACCGGACTCCATAAACTTGTGAAACACCCCTTTTCCCGGCTTAGGCAGTAAATATCCGCTCCCCGCCGTTAACAACAGCGCCGCCGATTCTCCCACAATTCTCCCGACTGCCAAGATCACACCTGTCACGATCCCCGGCATAGACGAGGGAAGTAATATCGTTCGTATCATATACCATTTTGTAGCGCCCATACTGACCGCTCCGTAGCGGTAACTGTCTGGCACTGCTTTGAGCGCTTCCTGTGTATTTCGTGTGATAAGCGGCAAAACCATCAAACTCAGCGTCAGCGCACCCGTCAGAATCGAGTAACCGAGCCCCAGGGTCGTTCCGAAAAACACCATCCCAAACAAACCAAAAATAACAGAAGGAATACCTGCGAGCGTCTGTGTCGTAAACTCTACCAGCCTGACACCCCTACTCTTTTTCGCATATTCATTCATCCAGATCGCGGAGCCGATTCCGATAGGTACAGCAATAAAAAGTGTTAAGATTACGATATATAATGTATTGACAATATTACCTGCAATACCGGCGCTACCCCTAAGCGCACTCGATACCGTAGTTAAGAAGGACCAATTGACCGACCCGATTCCTTTAACAAAAACATAGACGATAGTGCCTGCCAGAAGTATCACCGAAAAAAAAGCCGACAGATAGATTATTCCGAGAACAATGCCATCTTTAAGTTTTCTGATCATACTACTCATCTTCTCCCCCTCATGATCCCGTTAAGCGTCAGATTCACTATCATAATAAAAGCAAATAAAACCAATCCTATTGTAAACAAAACATGCCTGTGTAATCCGCTTGCATATCCCATCTCACTGACGATCGCAGTCGTCAGAAATCTGACAGAGTCAAATGGCAGCGGAAAATTTACACAGCCGCCGGATACCAGACTGATCGCCATCGCCTCGCCGACTGCACGACCTACCCCAAGCACGACCGCCGTGATGATACCCGGTTTTGCCGCCGGTATGATCACCTTAAAAATCGTCTGCACATGAGACGCCCCCAATGCAAGCGAAGAAGCTTTTAGCTCAGTCGGCACCGCTCTAAGAGCAGATTCGCTAATGCTGACAACCGTCGGAAGAATCATGACCGCCAAAACCAACACCGCCGAGAGCAGATTGGCGCCTCCCGTAAACTGATGTGTTTCCGATCCCTGAAACAGCTTTTGCTCCCACTTATATACAAGCGGATTTAAAATCATCAGCCCCAGCAGACCATAAATCACCGACGGGATCCCCGCCAGAAGTTCCACCGCCGGCTTCACAATCTCCGCCAGTCCTTTCGGTGCGATTTCCGCCAGAAAAACTGCCGTCAGAAGAGCGACTGGCACGCCGATCATGACCGCAAGCACTGTCCCTGTAACAGAAGTCAATATGATATAAAGAATACCAAATTCCGGTTCCTGTGCTGTCGGCTTCCATATGGCGGAAAACAATATATCCTTGACTCCTATCTTGAAAAATGCAGGCACACCGTTGGCAACCATATATAATGTGATTGAGGCTACTGCAAATACTGCCAAAAACGCACACGCCGTAAAAATTGCCTGTGCTATATTTTCAATTATGCGGACGCGGTCTGTGGAATCTGTTAACCTTGACATCATCGGCGGTCTCACTTTCTTCTCCTTACTTGCTTCGTTTTTCTTCTTGTTCCTCATTCCTTTGTTCTTCTACTTCAAAGTTTTCTTGCTCGGGAACAATCAATCCTACCGCCTTAATCAGATTCTTTCCTTTTTCTGAATGCAGATACGCAAATAGTTCGCGCACTGCTTTTTTCTGATTCGCAATTTCTCCTTTGGTTACCATGACAAGCGGTCTGATGAGCGGATAGCTGCCCCTTGAAATATGTCTGTCAGTCGGTTGAAATCCGTCAATCGCTAATACCTGTACAGTATCGTTTAAGACGTCTCTCGATACATACCCAATCGCCCCGGGTGTAGACGCGGCTCTTGCCATCACTGCACCGGTGGAGTCCAATTCATTAGCATAGGCACACAGATATTCAATTCCAAGCAATTTTTCAAATGTTTCCCTCGTCCCGCTGCCTGCCTCTCTGCCGATCACCACGATTGCCTCGTCCGCGCCGCCGAGTTTGCTCCAATTCCTGATCTTACCTGTATAAATATCTGCCACCTGCTCCATGGTCAGCGAAGTAACTGCATTAGATGTATCCGTAATCACAGCGATTCCTTCTATAGCAACGATGTTATCCACCGCTCCCAAAACCTTTTCATCCTCTTTAAGCCCTCTGGAAGAATTACCGATATCCACAATGCCTGTCAGCACAGACTCGATACCTGCCGAAGAGCCGGTAAATTCCGCTGTGACTGTCACATCAGGATGTTCATCCATGAACGATTCCGCCAAGGCATTGGCTAACTTCTCCATAGAGGTAGAACCTGCCATGATGATTGTTTCAGATCGATCCCTGCTTTGCAACGCCGCCCTTGCCTTTTCATTTTCCCGTATAATCGCCTGCTTAATATTCTCTTCCGGAAAAATATCCGGTAAGCCACATCCCTCAAAATATCCTATGATGCATATTATTATACCGAAAAGGAGCATAGTTCTACTGAATTTATCTTTTTCCATGGCACATACCACATCTTTTTTACACTCTATGCGTTTTCATGTTGTCTCATATCAAAAACTTGTGCAAAAATAGAATTCAGCTCAAAAATGTATAAAATTGATAACGTTTAAGGTCTCCTAATTTCAAGGTGCTATTTTGATTAAAAAAATTGTGTTTAATTAGATATTTTGCCCAAATTATATGTCTTATTTTTGTATATTTCATCGAAATATATTATTTTTAAAAAGAAATACTGTATTTTCCCAAAATAATATGATATTATAACTAAAACGATTAAGTTGATGAAAAACAACTTATGTTTCCTCTTATTAGTTACCACCATAACTATATAATGTATTAAAAAAGGACAGTCATCTTCTTTTCCTCGATGACTGTCTTTTTTTATTCTTATAGCCTTTCTTAATGTTGCGTCAATCCTTACGAACTGTACAATTAACTATTATGTGATGCAGTCAGATAGTTTAAGAATGCCTCACAGCCCTCCAATACATCATCATAAGTCACATCAAATTCTCCCGTGTACCACGGGTCAGCGATTGCTCTGCTGCTTCCCGCATACTCTAACAGCTTGTGTATCTTATTGTCCGGATCTCCTCCTGCAATTCTGGTCATGTTGCGGATATTGGCATCATCCATGCCGATCAGATAATCGTAATTGTCATAATCTGCTCGCGTCATCTGAATTGCACGATGCGGAATGACCGGAATGCCTACGGAGCGCAGTTTGCTGACTGTGCCGTAGTGAGGACTGTTGCCGATTTCTTCCCTGCTGGTGGCCGCGGAAAAGATTTGGAATTGGTGGTCTAAATGACGCTGATGCACGAGATGGGTCATGACGCTCTCGGCCATGGTGCTGCGGCAGATGTTGCCGTGGCACACAAAAAGTATCGAAATCATGTTTATTTTTCCTCCTGAAATGCTTTGATTTGCCGTGTTTTGGCGCGATTTGCGAGGTTTGGATTTTTCGTGGAGATTGTGAAAAATGTAACGAAATTGCCAAATCGGGGCAAAACGGGGCAAGTTGATGCCGTCAAAAGTAGTAAAAACGTAGTAGGAATTGGGGAGTTTTACTACTCTGGTATTTTAGCATAAATTCAATAATCTGTAATGTAAAAATCAATATTCAAAATACTACCTCAAATCAATCTATCTCAAAACAGCTTTTTACTATATTTTTAATGTTTTCTTCATCTATTCCTGCATTTTTCAATATCATTATATAAATCAATGCTCTGACCACTTCAAAAAGCACACAATGAATTTTTTCTATCTCTGGTGGATTTCCATGAGCAATTCCATTCCTAATATCTGCAAATATTTTCCCGCCTCATTTTCACTTGGGAATATCACGCCACTAGCAAAGCTAATTCTATCTATGACAGGTTTCACCAAATCTATATGCATATTTAACGCATTCCTATACTTTTCTACCAAGCTATAATCTATTTTTGACAAAGTATCAAGCTCCCTAAGTAATCAAATATTTATTGCTATCATTTTGCCTATGTAGTATAATTCCTCCAGGAGATATTTATTTTGAGGAGGTTTTGAATTTGCTTCGCACCTAAATCCTTAATGTCCACGGTGTGGCAATAATAGGTAAGCCATAGCCCAAATTGTAGAAATCATAATGTTTAAAGCATTATTACGTTTTACTTTTTTATTGCACATAATGTTTTTGTAAAATATTTGGAGGTTACATATATGTCCGAAAAGAAAAAATCATTAATTAACCCAGTTCCTGATTCTGTTGATAATGCTGTTAAAAATATCATTGATAAACCAACTCAAAACATTGGAACTACTCTAGCAGATATTTGGTATCTTGTCTTTGGCGGCATTTCTCAGGCTGCTGAGAAAAGAAGACTCGAATATTTCTATTCACTTCAAAAATTTGAAATTGAATTAAAAGAAAAAATTTCTAAAATCCCAGAGAATAAAATGGTTGAACCAGATATACAAATTATTGGGGCAGTATTAGATGCGTCAAAATATTGTGTTGAAAAAGAAGAACTTCGACACATGTTTGCTGCTCTAATTACATCGTCTTTAGATAGTGATTATCGCCAATTTATTCATCCTTCATATGTTGAAATTATTAGACAAATGTCACCACTTGACGCCCGAATTTTTAAAATAATAATGTCTGCTAAAAATAAACCAATAATAAGTATAGAAATTCAAAATCCCCTCGAGGGTCTATTTCCTTTTTGTAGAAATTGCTCGTGGATAACGGAATATACAGCAACTCAATGTACAGCATCTTTTGATAATCTTTCTCGATTAGGATTAATAAGTATTGATCGTGATGCTCACTATATTCATAATAATCTCTATAACTCAGTAAGACAAAACCCTTATTTTATAAAAGCTCAAAATGAATGCTTAAAACGATTGAAAAACGGAGAAAAAATTTATTTTAGAGAGCAATATATTGCTACTAACGATTTAACTGATTCATTTTATAAGGCATGTGTTAGCGAACCTCAAAACATATCATAGAAAGCAATACCTATCTCCATAATTCATCTATTGTTATTTTAGAACGATTCTATATGTTAAACTGCACCAGAATCCCTCTAAATAAATCATAAGCAGGGTACATAAGACATTTGATAATTATTTAAAAAGATTACGGGATACCTTTTGCTACTCTATCTTATTCACCTTTAAAAATTGAAGCATATTCAATATTCTCTAACTCATAAACATCTTTCAATATAGATTCCATTAGATTACATTCAACAACAAGAACTTCTTGTATATACTTTATACATTTTAAAATTTTTTCCTTATCATATGTCGGCTTAGAACATCCATTAAAATCTTCAAATAATTTCTTTGCGTTTTCTATTGATAATGCCGTGTGTGTATATGAACATAACACCTTATATAATTCGTTATACGCATACTCCCAATTTGTATAACCACTTTTTTTAAAAACACTTTTTCCGTATTTTTCATTTTCACTAAATTTTTCTAATATTTCTGCTTTCTCTTCCAATGTTTTATCTCTTAATTCAATTTCATAATCTGCTCTATAAAATAAAAATGCGCTTTCCAATACATTTCTTAACTCTCGCAAGGCTAAATCATACTGACCATAACAAACAGAATATATAATCCAATCCCACTGCATTGCTTGTGATGAAAGCCCACAAAATAATATTGAATTATCCCAATTAACATTTCCTTTATATCTCAGTTCTTTAAATAAGTGGTACACTGAATGCAAAAACATACCTGTCCAGGATAAAACAATATCATCCAAATTACTTTTTGCTAAAGCATTTTGTATCTCTGAACATTTTTGTATTTCATTTTTGACCCCAATACACATTGGATACATAGTAGGAGTCATGTCATTCATTTCTTCCATTATCATTTTTATTTTTATCCTTTCAAATCTTGCCCAAATATAATTAAGCATTAGTAGAAAAATTCTTATCAGCTTTAATAAAACTAATCAAGCAATTTCTCTTAACATCTCTCTTATATATTCACAACAACTATTTTATTGTTCAAAAATATTTGTTTTAAAGTTAGTCATATATATTTTTCTGATTAATTCTTTTGATGCAAAATCTACAATAAAAGTACCTATTTTTTTAGCATTAATGGATGATTGATCTGAAAGCAATTTTTTATTTATATCATTAGAAGTTTCTATCGGCGTAGGATAAATACAACTTGAAAGACAAATTGCCCATTCATTACTAGGTTTTTTAGCAGGATTATTCATTTCTGCCACAGCTTTCTCTACAAGTTTATATTTATTATTAGCTCCTACTAAATATCTATCTTGCACCCAAGCATTTTCATTTACATGAACAAAAGTATTAGTATGCATTTTTCCAAAACATTCCGTATCCCAAGAGCTTAAATTAATTCCATATTTTTTCTCATCAAAATCAAATTTATTTTTTTTAAAAGTAAATCGCCTAACCAGAATAATTTTACCTCTTACTTCTTTTAAATTGGGATTTCTGTTTTTGACCAAATTTCTCCTTTTTTTATATATTCCCCCAAATAATTACAAATCCGCTTATCGTTACTTCCACTACCTTCATTTTTTATTTGATATATCAATGTTTCTGATGGATTTCTTTTCAAAAACTCTTTTCCTATTTGTATTATTTCATCTAATGTAAGTCTTTTTCCACATTCGTTTAAACAAGGAACTTCGGAATGGTTTATGTACTGCATATCAGCTTTTCCATCTCCTGCAACACAACGTATATCAAAGTAACGCACTCCAATTTTCATTTGTTCGCCTACAGATAAACTTTGACATTGATATTGGTTTCTTTTTTCTTTTTTTATATTTTTTGTACCGCTATCATGAGTTCCAGGAATATTAATATCACTAATTAACTTTTCATCTAAAATTCCTTCCATCCAATTTTCTCCACCATATTTTTTCATGCCCAACTACCTCCTTCATTTTACTCTCAATAATAGTGCTTATCATTACTCGAATGACATACTACACTATTTCTGATTATTACACCAATCCCTAAGAAGATATAACACATAGCGGATTATGATCCAGCAAAAATATTATATAACTATCATTCTAATCAAAAAGGTAAAATAAATCATTTATCTCTGAATTTCTTTTCTCCTCAACCTTTTCTTTCAAACATTCATATAATTTTCTTGCATTATAACTCGTCCAATTTCTCCACAATCTTCTCTTTCTCTCCACTGCCATTCGTCCAAAATCGTAGCCACGGAATCTCATACAAATCCAATATATGATTTTTAATCATATCCCGCGAAGCTTGTTCCGTATCCGCCTTATGATATTCATATCCGTCTACTTCAATAACAAGTACTGGCTTCTTACTGATTCTGTTATACAGCAGAAAATCCACATGAGTAGCCGGATTCATGGCATATCGGCACTCTTTCTCATCTAATAATCTAGGATTCCTGATTAACATGTTCATCGGGAAATGGCATACAACATCTAAACATGCATATTTATCCATAGCAAGCACCTCTTCGATTGTTGCATACATTAAATTTTCCGAATCATATTCTGATACTTTTTTATGCTTTTGTAAATATACCTTTCTCTCTTCTGTATATTGCTTGTACAGATAATCAAAGACCGAATAGATTTTACTCTCAGTCACCTCAAAATTGTTGTACTCAATATAGGATATCAAATCAGTAATATTACGGTCTTTTACCTGCTCATTTCCCGTCACGACAAGCAACAGCTTCTTTTTTGCCCGTGAAACAGCCACATTGATCAGATAGGGATCATCTGCAAAATCTGATATCTCGTCGTCTACAGTCGATATAATAATAGTATCTTTTTCTTTCCCTTGAAATTTATGTACCGTCGCTGCATCTATATCCTTAAATTCTCTTTCCAAGGCTTCTACCTGATTCTTATATGGTGCAATAATTCCCGTCTCTTCTGAAACTGTAACATAACGAGGAATTATTTCATTTTTTATCACATCGATCTGCCTCTGGCTGTAATGATTACGTGCATGATTACCCGGCACTGTTTTTACCACCACGAGTACATCCTCTTCTCCTTTATCTTCCGTCATGATAATCAATTCGTCTCTATAAAACTTCTGATTACAGAAATTTATAATTTTGGGATGGCATCTGTAGTGCTCACGCAGCAGAGTCTGCGTTACATCTGGAATAACATCCAAAATTGATTGCAGGAAACTTCTTGTAAACCGATAGCCTTCTTCAATATGAAAACTATTAAATACTGCATCTGCTTTTTCTCTCACATCGTCTGTAACGACATTGGGTAATTGCTTGGTATCCCCTACAATGACAACATTTTTTGCACATGATAGTGCCAATGCCCCTGTTGCAATATCAACCTGCGATGCTTCATCCATAATAAGGTAATCATATACTACATCCGCATTCAGGCTATTTCTTGAAGAAAATGTCGTGCTCAGAACAACCGGGTATTCCAGCAACACATCATATGGATTTTTCCATAGATCATCTTCATCAAACACTTTACGTCCTTCATCTCCTGCATATTTTCCTGCCAATTTATTCTTTAGTATCACCATAGACTGCTTGCACAGATCATCTAAAAGATCACCGTCAACACTTTTCAGATAGTCTTCTATTTCCGCTATCCTTGCCGCCAGCTCTTTTTCTCTTTCCCGATAATACATGCTCTGGAACGTCGTAATAATCTGACCGATATCACACTCATTGAATAACAAACCTGAGATACCGTATTGTAAAAGAGCTTTCAGCTTAAACCACCATCCTACTTTTGACTTTTGTTCAGAACTCATCTGGCATTCCTGCCATAACGCCATCCATTGCCCCGCCGAAAGCTGTCTTCTTAATTTTATATTATTAATAACGACATCTGTTTCTTCAATATATTGTTTAAAATATACAGCCTCAGTTACAAGCTGAGACTGTTCCTGTCTTAAATTTGCCAGTTCCTCCTGCTTATCAAAAAAAGTCTTCAAGCGCATGGATTTCTCATACACATCTTTTTGTAATTCACTTTGATCTTCATTTGATTTCCATGACGAGAAATCTGGATATCGCGCATCCTGTCCGTCGATAAAGGCTTTCTTATTAGTCGAATTACCCAGCATAGCTGCAATAAAGCCTAAATTATATTTCGGTGATGCTAACTTCTCATATACATTATCTGTGGCAGAATTATTATTAGAAACGATCTGCACTGTTTTACCCTGAATCAATATATTGGCTATAATATTCAATATGGTCTGTGTTTTGCCCGTTCCCGGCGGTCCTTGTATCACGCTGATTTGATTTTCCATAGCGCTCTTAACAGCCTTATATTGACTATTATTACAACCAAAAGGGAAAATTGGAATACATTCCCGTCTGGCACTATTTTGCCGACACGCGGACGGATTTAAATATTTTGCCAAGGCTGTATCATCTTTTACAAAAGATATCTTTTCAAATCTTTTCGCCAGTATTTTCTCACCTGTCGCTTCATTTGTAAGATCACTTAAATAGGCAGTCTGCTTTATATACTCAAACACATTCCCAGCTTTTTCTTGTGCAAGACATGATTTATAAATATTCAATTCACTCTGAGAATAATCTCTCTCATTCCCATCACCAAAACAAATGTGCCAATATGTATCATGTTTACCCTCAAAAACATATATAGCCTTCACATCAAAAAACGCATGTTCTTCCCTACTGATCCGATATATATCAGGATTCAGGACTTTTGGTTCCTTCAACCATTCCACATTTGAATAGGCATATGAATATATTTTTCCATTATCAAATTCTACATCTATCTTTTTTGTATCAGCATTATATCGGCAAAAATTAATTTGTGATGTTTTTATTTCACCTTTTATAATGACCATATGTTTTCTGGCATTCATCTGTCTGTCACACACTTAATCCTTCACAGTCTATTCGATACGATCCTCATTTCCTTTCTGCCTCGTTTAAATGTTACATCCCGAAATCCCGAATGCAGTTCCTCACGCATACCGTTTATGATAATAATACATCCCGCATTGACCGCTCCGCTGACAACAACTTTTCCATCTATGGAACGCCGATTGATATCAATCACCTGTTCCCGCTTAGTAGTAATCTCCTTCAATTTGAGCTGGTAACTGATCTTTTGACGCATCTGCTCTGCCTTTTGCTGCTGCAATTCCGGAGTCAGAGGCTGTGACTGCAGCTGCCATGCGATACGTTCCAGCGCACTCTCTGCATCCTGCATCTTATTCTGATATTCTTCAATCTTATAATCAATTTTCGCCATCTTGTACTTGAATTCGCAGTCCAGACCGATAACAATCTGTGTAGTTACTCCTGCACGGTTTCCGATGGAAGCTGCTGTAATCTGTTCCACCGCTGTAACAGTACCACCAATAATACTTCCCCGGTTACCGGAAATTACCACACTCTGTCCTGCTTCCACTTCACAATTCATCAAGGCTCCTGTGTTTATTTCATTTCCGGCGTAAACCTGTGTCTGCTCTAAAAAGCGTGCCATAACATTGCCGCCGGCACGAATGACGCCGTTCCCGGAACCCTGCATTCCGTTTTTTAAGATAACATCTTTCCCGGCAAAAAGATTCGCCGTTTCCACATGTCCGTTTACAGTAATATTTCCGGTTGTTTTCACGGTAACACCGGCAAATACATTGCCCTCTATCAACACATCTCCATGAAAATCCACATTTCCGGTTGCCGCACTCAGATTGCCTTTTACCACATAAACCGGCGTTACGGTCAAACATCCATCTGCCACCGTGACATTCCCTTCAGTATTGGCATAATATTCACTGCCGCTTTCATCTGCCTCACAGCGCATACACTGTAACGGCGGCAGTTCTTTTCCCACATATGCTTCAATGGTATTTCCCATAACATCCATACCATCAACCGACGGCAGTGCCGGATGATAGGTGGCAAGATGCTGCCCTTCTGTTACAAGTTCTATTTTTCCCAATACGTTATAATCCACTGAACCGTCTGACAAAATAATCGGTTTTGTCGGCGGATTCGGATCAAAATAATATTCAAAAAAGCCATCGCATCCATCTTCTGCGGCAGTGCCGGCGGCAACGAGTGTCTCCTCATAATTTCGCCTTCCTTGTGCAAGTTCTTTAAGCGATTCCTCCTTAATGCCGGAGACAATCCCATTCTCTTTTAACAGTTCGTTAAGTTCCTCAAACGAAAGGCTGTGATATATAGTGAGCATGACTTCCATCTGCGTCTCATTGATACACATAAGATAATCCGGAGTGCTTATAACATTTGCATCCTCCTGTATGTCCTTCTCATTAGAATCTTCTGACGACGTTCCATCCGATTCATTCTTTTCCGAAGACATCTGCTCTATCTCCACTGCCTGAACTTTTCCAGTATGATCCGTCTGCTCCTTTTTCTTTTTCTTCTCTGTCTGATTAAATAATCCCATATCAAATCTCTCCTGCCACAATTTTCCCGCAAAACGCAAATCAGTATTTATAGATATGGTTCTGTAGAATACCTCATAATTCCACTATATATTTTTCCTTAAAGGCTGTCAAATCCTTCTGAAAATTCTCTGATGTTTTTCCCCTGCTACCTCCATATGATCTTATAATGGTTTCCAGATAATTTCCCCTAAACTTATTTTAGATTTTTCGTTCATCTTGGTCAATGTATTCTTTCTAATATTTTCCTGTGATATGCCCTCAACTTGTAAGAATTTGCCCTTGCACCTATATATTGTTGTACCGGATAAATAAGATCATTTTCCCAAAAAACCAACCGCCGCATATGCCTAAATCCATAACGGCGGTCTGCATACTATATCTTCATTTTTTCAACATAAGGCGGGATGATAAACACCGCCCCCTGCAACACTCCAATTGAATCTTTTACCTACTTGCACTCATTACCCACACAATATATAATTATATTCATAGCATCAGTTCTGGGAAGAGTGTGGCAACGCATCGCCAGTGTCTCGGTTCAAACACAAATTATCCCGGAGAAACACATGGCGGCTGATGCTATTTTTTATGTAAATTCAATTGTTCTGTCGTCCCAATTTCTCCAAAAATTTTCTTAACACTCTCTTCAATGGGCTGGATATCATCAACATATAATATCCGCAGATTTTTTATTGCTCTTGTAACAGCAACATAAAGTAAATTTCTTGCACTCTCATATAATTGCAAGTCTTCATCTTGTAATTTCTTTCCATATAATTTAAAGAAATTTTCAAAATAATTCTTTTCTCTGCCAAATCCTTTGTCCATCACAATAATTACATTTTCATATTCAAGCCCTTTGGTTCCATGATATGTATGATATATTTTCTCTTTCTTATCATCCTTTTTCAAAGAAACATAATAATACCAATTTTCTAATTCCTCAATGCTCGTACTAAACAGACATTCCATCGCTTCTTCTATTTTTTCATCGTCACTCTCTGTTCTAAAAAGACTTTCCTGAATATATTTCTTTACTTCTAAATATGTTGCGTTTTTCATATCAAATATAATATCCACTAATTGATAAAATTGACTGCCACATTGTTCACTGTATGTTGAAAATATACTTTGTAAAATCTCGCCTAATGTTTTACCGTTTCTTTCCCGAAGTAAAGCAATAAGCTCTCTTAGATTTGATATATTAATATTATACATTTCTTCATTCAAGAGTATTTCCCGCATAGGTGTCTGCTCTTGTTTAAGTCCTATATAAAGATGCATTAATCGATACAATAATCTTGGTATCTCCCCCAGTTTCATCAGCTCATTACTTAATAATTCTGTATTTAACTGTTCATATCTTGCACCACTATACGCTTCCGTTTTCTTTATACTTTCATAAAAATGTAAAAAACCACTATACTCAACCACTAATTTATTTGTAGTAAAAAAGCAGTGCAATGGGTGTGTTTTATCTATATTCCATTTCTGTGCATAATAATCAATAAATTGGTTCACATCTGTTTGCGCACCACTATAAAACTTTATAGTGCCACCCGTACACTTATCATAAATTGATACTTGGTCAATTTCATCTTTTCTAATTCTGTTTGCTACTGTTATAATTTCCTGAAAAGATCTCCGATTAAATTGCTTCTTAATATCCAACAGATTATGGTGAATATATTTTAAATTTTTTCCCACTCCATCACTATAAATATTCTGAACCATATCACCATAATATCCCACAAAAATAGTATGTCCAATCTCTTTACCGTATTCATCCAGAAGATTCATAATTTTCACAACATCTTCAGAGGTATCCTGATACTCATCAATTAGGAAATAGGGAAATTGGTCTATAATGATCTGTCTGAGAACAGGATACTTTTCTACCATTATCAATCCATACTCCAATACTGTATCGTGACTGATTCGCATTTTTTCCAGCCGATCTTGATTATACATTGCACTATACTCTACTTTTTTTAATTCTCCTCCATGAATTCTTTGCAAACAATCCTCTAGTCGTTCTAATCTGTAAATCATATTGACTACATTTTTAAAATTATTCACATTCTTCATAATATCAGGAAAAATATCCAACTCTTTTGGCATTCTTTTTTTGAATTCCTTTGCTCCTAATGTGTATGCCTGTACAAAATCATTTCTGTACCTAATCATTATTTTTTTAAATTTTGACCGTTCATCCTCATTCATTACTTGATAAAAATAACATCTTTCACTAGTTATGAATTCTTTTTGTATCTTTGTAATTTCATTTTTTATCCTTACCGTATGTATCTCCACCAATTGTTTTTGATACTGATTAATAAACGACCATATTCTTTCATGAATAGTAGATATTCTGACAATATCTGAATTACCTAATTTTTCCTTTATTTGATTCACTGCAACATTTGTATAAGTAATGCATGCCACATGTTGATTGTGTTCATTGAGATCTCTTCCATACTTATTTATGATATATCTTAAACACTCTATCAAAGTATATGTTTTCCCCGCACCAGCGCCAGAATTAAATATAATACTTTGCTTTAAATCAATATTTCTAAAAAGTTCTTCCATAATATCCTTTTCGATTTGTTTATTTTCTTCACTAATTCCCTCTAATTTCATTCTTATTATCCCTCTTCCAACTGCTCAGTCAACCACTTCAAGCCATTAGCAATATATTCCGGTAATTCAGGCAATTTATCGCTATTCTCATTTTCAATCATCAAGTATAATAAATCACTTGCAAATTTACCTTTGTCACTTGCAAGTTTAACCTGCCATTTACTTGAATACTCTTTATTTTTACTAAAATCCGGTACAATACCCACAATATCTTCATAGACTTTGGGCTTCAGGTTCTTTAAAATATTATTTAAAATTATATTATTATAATTTGTCAAAATAAACGCTTCTTCAAAACTGGTAGCATAATATCCATTTACATTGCCTTGATAAGCCAAATATATATTGCCACTTTCAATATGATCATTTAATTCAGATAAGTTTGCATTACCCTTAAAGTGCATTATCGTTTTGTTTGTAGTATTTTGCCCTATAAGATCAGTAGTCTGTTTCTCCTTATCCTTTTCTTCCTTCTTAATATCCAAATCTGTGATTATAAGCGTTGGAATTCCGAGTGTCTTAATTAAGTTTTTATATAAGAAACCATGTGCACCATTTATACTAAATATAGAAAGATAATGTTTATTTAAATTTTTATTCCTCTCAATATAGAAAGGTAAAATTGTCTCCTCACCGAATCCTTCTACAAAAATAGCTGCGTCCGTAAAAAAAAGTTCGGAGACCTTAAACTTAATATGTTTTTTTAAAAATCTGAATTCTGTCGAATTCTCGTCTGTCACCCCGTCAGGCATGACACACATATTATTTAATTTAATCACCCTGGACTGATTATCTTTCTTGTAAACATAATTAATATTATCGAAAGAATTACCACTATGTATTTTACTATTCAAAATATGTGATGAATGCGTTGTAATAATCAGCTGACTATTAATATGCTTATCCTTATTTGTAATCAAATTCACAAGTACATCATTAATATTGTTTATAAATAATTCCTGCATTTGCGGATGCATATAAGTTTCAGGCTCTTCTATTGCCACCAGGTTAATTCTACTGTTATATTTTGTATCAGGATAGTGTTCTATATAATCTAATAGGGCTGCAATAATCATCATGAGATTTGTATACCCTAATCCAAATTGATTCTCTGGTATATTAAACCCCTTCTCAACATACTCATATCTAATTAATCTATCTAATACTTTCTCCAGTGTAACATCTGCACTCAAGTTAACTTTCATATAGTTTTGCGCCATCACATTACTTAATGCATCATTAATATCATTTGTATGATGTTCTTTAATTTTTTCCGTCAAATCTTTATTCATCCCATCAAAGGATTTCTCAATTTCATCTTTCTTTGAACCCAGCATATGTTCATATCTGTATGTAACGATTCTATTAAATGCCTCTGATAAAACGGTTTCCTTTTTCACAAGATTAGCACTAATCAATTCTAAATTAATTAAATTTGAAAGCTTGAATTTCCCTTCCACTTGAACATTATTTTTATCATAAAATCTTAGTTGAAAAGCCGCCTTATCAATACATTCCAAAAATTTTTGAAACCTAAATTGTTTATCTTCATTTTCATACTTATTCAGCACATTTTTAACTTCAGTACTAAAAGCATTCGTTTCAACTATTTCATAGCGCACACAAATCTCTAATTCGGAATCTTTCACATCTTCTAGCAACATAAATGGCACCAAGTTCGTTAATCTATCCGTACTTTCGTTTTCAAATGCAATTACGATTATAAATTCCATAAAAGGAGCTTCTGGATTCTCTTGCTCTATATATGCATCTATACACTCATTTAAATAATAAAAATTAAAATCGCTTGAGACAAAAGTCTTATCACCAGATTTATTTATTAACTTATCTAGTGCTTTAATAATTGTCGTCTTTCCTGCATTATTTTTACCAACAATCAACGTTGTTGCTGACGCAACATTTATTTTTTCCGTATTAATCTGCTCACTCTCATTTTGATGTGTTTTTTTCCATTTTTGAACTCCAACAGAATTTACCAATTCCACTTCATTGTTTTCAGTTCCATAATTCCTAAAATTTTGAATTTTTATTTTTTTCAGATACATGTTAATATCTCTCCTTGGGGTTTGCTTAAAATTATAACGTTTCGTACATAGTTTCTTAAAATATTCAGCAACTCTATACACGATTATACTATTACTCTAATTCAGTGACAATGCTTTATTATTGTATCTATAGTACAATTCTATAAACATTCTCTATTCCTTATATCTTTTTAATATAGTCATGATATATACATACAAAAAGGCACTAAATTATCAGTGCCTCAATCATACATTAAAATATACTTCTTTTCACCTATTTCCCACTAGTCCAAAGCCTCCGCACACTTCTTCAGACAGTCCGTAATCTCAATATGCTGGGGACACGCCCGCTCGCACTGCTTGCAGTTAATACAGTCCGACGATTTTCCCGCCTTCTCAGTTGCCTTCCGATAATCCGAAACTGCCTCTGCCATCTGTCCGTTGCCAAGCTGTTTATTCATAGCCGAAAAAATTTCCGGAATCGGAATATTCTTAGGACAACCCTCCGTACAATAATGGCAGGCAGTACATGGAATCGTGGAGAACTTGCCAAGAATCCTCTGTGCTTCCTGAATAATTTTCTGTTCTTCCTCGTTTAAAGGTTGGAAAGTTTTCATATATGACAGATTATCTTCCATCTGCTCCGTATTGGACATTCCCGATAATACTGTAATGATCCCGTCAAGTGATGCGACAAATCGGATTGCCCACGAAGCACAGGACATATCGGGATGATATTCTTTAAACAGTTTCTTTATCGTTTCGGGCGGATCCGCCAGATTCCCGCCCTTCACAGGTTCCATCACAACAATGGATTTCCCATGCTTTCTGGCAACTTCATAGTTTGCTCTGGCTGACACCGACGGGTTTTCCCAGTCTGCATAATTAATCTGTAACTGTACAAAATCTACTTCGGGATGTTCTTTCAAAAGCTGCTCCAACAACTTCGGTCCGGCATGAAAGGAAAATCCCAAATGTCTGATGAGTCCCTTTTCCTTCTGCTCTCTGGCAAAATCCCACAGATGAAACTTATCATACTTCGAGTAATTATTTTTCATAAGCGCATGAAGCAAGTAATAATCAAAAAATTCTGCTCCCGTACGTTCAAGGCTCGTGTAAAACTGTTTTTTCGCTGACTTTTCACTGGGTGCCAGCATAGCATTCAACTTTGTTGCCAGCGTATATGCCTCACGGGGATATCTGTCGACAAGCGCCTTTTTGATTGCCGCCTCAGATCCCGGATATACAAATGCCGTGTCAAAATATGTAAACCCTGCTTCCATGAATAAATCTACCATATGCTTCGTCTGTTCAATATCTGTATGCAGCCCCTTTTTCGGCAGTCGCATCAATCCGAATCCGAGTTTGGGAACTTCTTTACCAAAATAGTCTGACATACCTTTTCCTCCTTGCGTTTTCTTCTGTTCAATGCTGTTCTTATTATATTTAACAGTATAGCATATTCTTCTATATCTTTGTACTTTTAGGGACACTTTGCACACCAATGCAAAAATAAAGACCAAGATACTTAATCATATATCTTGATCTTTACCATCAATCCAACTTTTATCTGCCTAAAATATTCAAACCAGAATATTTTTATCAATCTCTTTTTAGTTTCCTATAATATCCACTGCGTGCATATAAGCATCCGAGCCACGTGCGCATGTCACGGTAACCTTCCTGCCTTCAACCAATACTTTGCAGCCTGTAATGCTTCTCACTACATCCAGCTTGAGTTCCATTTCTCCTGCATTAGTGCTCAGATATAAAATATTTTCAGTCGATTTAGCACTGACAGTTCCTGACACCGTAGATGTAGAAGAAGTATCGACTGTTGCCGGCAGAATGCTGTCCTTCACGCCTACGATCGTTGCCGCATGCATATACGCGTCTGATCCCCGATAAACGGAAACCGCGAGCGTCCTGCCCGGCACAAGGAACAAACCGTTTCTGGAATCTGTATTTGCGTCAATCACTATCTGCATCTCACCGGCATTCGTTGACAAATACAGAAGATCATCCTTTGTCTTATTATTTACGGTTCCTGTTACCGTCGATGTATTCACATTGACTGCAGATGCCGGTGTCGGCGTCAAGGATGATGCCGGCGTCGTCGAACTTGCAGAACTTCCCAAACCCGCTCCCGATGCATCCGAAATACTGGTTGCGTGCATATATGCGTCCGAACCTCTCACGCAGCTGATGCTGTAAGTTTTATCAACTACCAAAACTGAACATCCGCTCAGATTAGTTGTCGTATCTAATTTAATCTGCATCTCACCTTGAGCTGTCTTAACTACCAAAACATCATCTTTAGACTTATCACTGATCGTACCTGTAACAGTCGCACCGCTTGACGAATCAAGTGTTACCGCAGATGCCTGTGCCCCGGTTGTAATCTTCACTGCATGAAGATATCCATCCGAACCATGAGACACTGAAACATTGATACTGCTTCCGGGAAGTAATATCTTACACGCACTGGCGTCTGTCCCACTGTCCAGCTTGATCTCCATATTTCCTTCTTTGGTGGCGAGTTTCAATAAATCTGTTGTCGTTCCCGTCATCACACTTCCCTGTACCGTCGCTATCACTTCCGCCGCATGAACTTTCATCCGATTGGACGGAACCACAAGAATGGCAAACGCAAGACATGCCATCATGCAAACTTTCTTCATTTTTATATGTTTTTTCATAATAGTACCTCCGCCGAATATATCACAAAATTCTTCCACATTATGTAAATTTGATTATGTAAACTTATCATACAACATTTATTATCAAAAATCAATATATTTTCCGATTTACATAATAATTTTAAGATATCTTTATATTGCAACCTTCTTTCCGATTTGATAAGATAGATATTTAATCGGACTATCGTAATTTCCTACAAGATTTCGGATATTCAAACCAGATCCGATTATTTCAGAATCTTTACAGATGAGGTATGATACAATGTCAACACGAATTAAAAACATGACAGACGGCAAACCCGCTTCATTAATTTTCACTTTCGCACTGCCTTTAATGATTGGCAATGTTTTTCAACAACTCTATACGGTTGTAGATACAATGGTCGTGGGTAAAGGTCTGGGTGTGAGCGCTCTTGCCGCTTTAGGTGCGGCAGACTGGATGAACTGGCTGATGCTGGGCATCATTCAGGGTATCACTCAGGGATTCGGTATCCTTATGGCACAGGAATTCGGTGCTGGCAAATATGATGATCTCAGAAAGACAATCGGCTGTTCTATCGCTTTGTCATTTCTGTCATCCATCTTGCTTCTATGCGGCGGGCAGGCTGTTGCACGCCCTGTTTTGGAACTTTTGCAGACACCGCCTGAGATTATTGATAATTCTCTTCTGTATTTGCGCATTATGTATCTTGGCATTCCTGTGGTAATGTCATACAATCTGCTTGCAACTATCCTGCGTTCCCTTGGCGACGGACAGACACCGCTACACGCCATGATCGTTGCCGCTATCACAAACATCGTACTGGATCTTCTGTTTGTGTTAGTTTTAGGATTTGGCATCAGCGGAGCCGCGATAGCTACTTTGATCGCACAGTTGGTATCCAGTCTTTACTGTCTGTACCATATCCGCAAAATTGAAATTCTGAAACTCAGTACTTCCGATTACAGCCTTCGCGGGCATCTGCCGTCAAAATTGCTTATGCTCGGTTTTCCGATGGCATTCCAGAATGCAATTATTTCCGTCGGTGGTATGATCGTACAGTTTGTAGTCAACGGTTTCGGTGTCATTTTTATCGCTGGCTTTACCGCCACCAACAAACTATACGGTGTACTGGAAGTTGCCGCCACCTCTTATGGCTATGCCATGGTCACCTATTCCGGACAGAATCTCGGTGCCGGCAAAACCGACCGTATCCGCAAGGGTATTCGCGCCTCTCTCTGGATTGCGCTTGTGACCTCAGCACTAATTGCCGCCGTTATGCTCATAGGCGGCAAGGCAATTTTAAGTTGTTTTATCTCGGGAACTCCGGAAGAATTTGAACAGACATTACAGATTGCCTACTACTATCTGGCAATCATGAGTATATGCCTGCCCATCCTCTATGTCCTGCATGTGACGCGTTCCACCATACAGGGAATGGGCAATACAGTCCTCCCCATGGTCTCCGGCATCGCTGAATTTGTCATGCGTGCGCTGACCGCTATCCTGCTGCCGCTTGCAGTAGGTGAAGTCGGTATCTTTTATGCAGAGATCATGGCATGGGCGGGCGCAGACGTGATCCTAGTGACCAGCTATTTTGTTGTGATGAAGAAATCTGAAAAAATGTTGGAAAATCAGCAAAAAGAAACAGTCCGTATAAGTTAAGCTCTATACGCACTGTTTCCGTAATGTACCATCAGATTCTCTTCTCTACAGCCCAACCGGCACAAAAGCCACGGCAACTGCAAGCACGACCGCCGGCAGTAGATTCGCGACACGCACCTTCTTGCCCCAGACAAGGTTAAGCCCTACACAGAATATCAATATCGAACCGATCAGAGACAGATTTGCCAGTGCAGCATCTGTCATGATCGGTTTTATAAATCTTGACAACAGTGTGATTCCTCCCTCAAATACAAACACTGGAATCGCCGAGAACACACATCCTTTTCCCACGGAACAGGTCATCACCATAATAATAATCAAGTCAAGCACCGTCTTGATCGCAAGAATCGAATAATCCCCCATAATCCCATCCTGTATCGCACCGACGATCGCCATCGCACCGATACAGACCGTAAGCGACGCCGTCACAAACCCATTTACGAAATCTTTGTCCTTTGCATTCCCCGTCTTAACTTTCAACCATTCACCAAACCGCTCAAACCATCCTTCGATATTAATTGCTTCCCCAATCAGTGCACCCAACGCCAGACAGATTACGACAAACATAGACCTTCCGCTTGTAATCGTCGTTCCTTCAATCTTAAGCAAGCCTTCCATAGCACCCGCAATCCCGATAAACAATACACTGACACCACAAGTCACATTAAGCGTATCCTGATGTCTCTCAGACAAATATCTTCCAAAAAAATGTCCCGCAACACCTCCGCCCACAATTCCGGCTGTATTAATTATAGTCCCTAATCCGATCATCTCTCTTGTCACCCTATGTAAAATATTCTATAACTGCCGTTCCCTTCACAGCTAATTTTCTGCAACAACCTTCTACACTATAAACCACTCGTAATCTATTTTCAACCAAATTTCGTGATCCATTTGATTCATGCGGTATCGTAGATGCTTTGAAGGCAGCTTGAGCCAAATATTTTGCTCAAGCTGCCCCACGCCTCACAAATACTCCCGAATCTCTTCAACCAGCCTCTCTTCCAATTTAATTAGTTTCTTCGCAATATCCTTAGACTTCTCATCTGCCGCTTTATACTGATTCAAATATTTATTCAGCGACTTTGCCCCCATATTACATCCGGTAGTCATCAAGTCCGCGATCGTCCGATCCGACTCATTCATAACCAGTTTCATATTTGTCTTAAGCCATGACATACTCTTCGCCATAGGATTCGGCTCTTTACCGTCGTCATGATATTCTTTTAAAAGTTCCTGTATCTCATCATTGAGTCTGATATGTTCGTCCTTACAATGGATCAGACATTTCTTAAACTTCTCATTGCTTACATAATCCAGCACATCATCAATCGAGGCAACGCCCATTTTCACTCCCGCATCACACTCGCGCAGTAACCTTATCGTATCCTGTTCTATCATCGTTTTGCCGCTCCTTTAATTCATTATAAAAATCTTCCAGCATCTCAAATTTTTTGACAGAATCAGTATGTGCGATTGTGAATGTTTTATGCGCACTTCATTAAACTCCGCACAACATAAGAAAATCTGCCTCGCAGATTATCTTACGAAATTTCCTATTACATAAAAAATATTATCAAAAAAGAGATGCTCCAAAATCTCCTAAATCATCTTGAAGCATCTCCTCATTGTTATGATTCACCTTTCATTTTCTGAAAAAGCAAAACACCGTCATATATTTTCACTCGACACGACTTTAATAATTCTGTGCACTGATCTCAAAATACGCCTGCGGATGCGCGCATACAGGACAAACTTCGGGTGCCGCCGTTCCCACAACGATATGACCGCAGTTGCGGCATACCCATACTTTAACTTCGCTCTTCTTGAACACTTCCTGCGCCTCCACATTCTTTAAGCAGTGCGCGGTAACGCTCCTCGTGGTGCTTCTCGATCTCCGCCACCATACGGAACTTTGCAGCCAGTTCAGGAAAACCTTCTTCCTCAGCCGTCTTGGCGAATCCGACATACATCTCCGTCCACTCATAATTCTCACCCTGCGCCGCTGCTGCAAGGTTTTCTGCCGTGGTTCCGATTCCGTACAATTCCTTGTACCAGATCTTAGCATGTTCCTTCTCGTTGTCCGCCGTCTCCTGAAAAATTGCGGCAATCTGTTCATAGCCTTCCTTCTTTGCCTTGGATGCAAAAAAAGTATAGTTATTTCTCGCTGTTGATTCACCGGCGATTGCCGCCTGCAAATTTTTCTCTGTCTGTGTGCCCGCGTATGGGCTTTTCTTTTCTGCTTCTGCCATGATGTTACCTCCATTTGGCGCTGATAAGATCAACTTTCGTCAATCCGTCCAGCCACGCTCTGCTTATATTAGTCTAAAAACTCTACAGCTCCGGTATCAATATGATATACTGCACCGCATACTTTCAGTTTATCCTCATCTGTCAGTTTTAAACCTTCTTTGATACGGGAAACGCTTCTCTCCACGTTCAGGCAGCTTGCCTTGTACTCATCCTTTTCATCACCGATTGCTGCACGAATCTCATCAGTTATGTATTTCACAAAACCGGTCGGTTCGCTGGTTATCGTTGCACCTACAGCACCACAGTGTGTGTGTCCTAACACTACTACCAGATTAGACCCGAGATGATCCGCAGCATATTCCACGCTGCCGAGCTGATGATTATCCATCACGTTACCTGCCACGCGAATCGTAAACAGTTCTCCGATACCTGCCATAAAAATACTCTCCGGTATCACTCTTGAGTCCGAACAGGTAATTACAATTGCATACGGTGTCTGTCCCTCATCACAGGTCTTCTGTCTGATCTTAGGTGAGATATCTCCCGTATTGGTCTCAGCCTCTAAGTAACGTCTGTTTCCTTCTTTCAATTTCTCCATTGCTTCTGTTGCAGATAAGTTCTGATGTTCCATAATTTGGTTTCTCCCTTCCGTCGGACAACCTCTGAACAACGTTTCTCATTGTACAGAATTGGTCCGCTCGCTTATTTTGTTTGAAGTATACCATAAATTGTCAGCAAAATCATCTATTTCAGACAAAATGTACTCGCAAATTACATCTTACTTTGCAATCTCTGCCGTTGCCTGTTGCAGCCACTTTAATTCCTCGCCCGCAAAATAAGGTCCCAATGCCTCATATACTTTCCGGTGGTAGTCATTCAACCATTGCAATTCTCTGTCTGTCATCAGCTCCGGTAAAATAGCATCTCTGTCAAAAGGAACCATCGTCAGCGGTTCCAGATACATGAACTGCCCGTACTCGTTTTGTTCTCCTTTACGGCACAGTACCAGATTCTCATGTCGGATACCTAAGCGCCCTTCCAGATAGATACCCGGCTCGTTGGAGATTACCATACCTTCCTCCAGCGGAACACTCTTTGCAGTCTCCGAAATACGCCATTGAAATCTCTGGGGTCCCTCATGCACATTCAGAATAAAACCTACGCCGTGTCCGGTTCCGTGATTATAATCCAAACCATTCTCCCACAAAGGTCCTCTCGCCAGCACGTCAAGATTCTGCCCGCAGACGCCATACAAAAACTTCGCCGCCCCTAACGCCAGATGTCCGCGCAATGCTATTGTATAATATCTCTTTTCATCTTCTGTCACCGTGCCAAGAGCGACTGTTCGTGTAACGTCCGTAGTTCCTTCTCTGTAATGCCCACCGGTATCTGCAAGGCAAAGCGCACCACCCGTCATCTCCACATCCGTCTGCTTAGTCGGTTCGTAGTGCACGATGGCACCATGTGCACCATAGGCGATGATCGGCTCAAAACTTGGTCCCAGATATCCTTCCATCTGTGAGCGGAAACTTTCTAGTTTTTCTGCGGCACTTATTTCTGTAATCACTCTGTTATCTAAATCTTTGACGTAACCTTCCCTTTCATCCTCGCTTTTACTTCCACCTGCACTTATTTTCAACCATCGCATGAATCTGGTCACTGCCACGCCGTCTTTGATGTGCGCGGCGCGTATATGCTCCATCTCCTGTGAAGTCTTTACGGCTTTCATAAGCACGACCGGGCTGCACTTATCAATCTTCTCCGTCCCCTCCGGCAGGCTGTTAAACAGATTATAATTTACGGCTTCACTGTCAGCCCACACTCTGCTGTCCGTCGGAAGACTACGCAGTATCTGTTCTATCTTTTCATAAGGTTTGATGGAAATACCTGTCTGAATCAGTTCCTCTCGAATCTCTTCCGACAAGATCTGCTCATGAACACAGAGAACCGCTCGCTTTTGCTCCACAAGCATATATGCCATAAAAACCGGTGTATACTGTACATCGCCGCCTCGCAGATTAAGCAGCCATGCAATCTCATCAAGGGCAGTGAGAACAAGAATATCCGCCTTCTCGGCTCGCATCTTTTCACGCACATTATCTAACTTCTCTTCCCTGCTTTTGCCGGCATATTTGATATCCACTTCCCATACCGGCTCTATGGATATAGGCGGACGATCTTTCCAGATCAAATCCACCAGATCCTCATCACCTGAAAAAGTAATCTGTTTGGAATCTGTCTTCTGAGCGAGCGTGCGCACAAACCGCTCTGTGACAGTCCGCCCGTCAAAACCGATCACACTCTTTTCTTCCAATTTATCACACAGATATTCAGCGATTTTCGGCACTCCCGGCTGTCCCGAACGCATAAGTGTGATTGAACTGCCTTCAAGCTGTGCCTCCGCCTGTATAAAATATCTTCCGTCTGTCCACAATGCCGCTTCGCCGGACAGCACAATCAGGGTTCCCGCTGATCCGGTGAACCCTGACATATATTCTCTCGCCTTAAAATATTCTCCCACATACTCCGAACCGTGAAAATCCTCCGTTGGAATGATGTATGCGGAAAGATTTCTCTCCTGCATTAATCTGCGAAGTGCAATTAGCTTATCTTCAACATTCATAATGAATAAACATTGCCTTTCTTAACCCATAGATGTCTTCTATATCCTTATCAGTTCATACTGATCCGTACCCAATCCGATCTTCACTGCGTGAGCAATGCAGCTCTTCCACTCGGTATCCGGATGGGTCATATGGAAGTGATCGTGTCCCTCTTCATTGCCGAGTTCCTTGAGATTTTCTCCTAAAATACTGCTCTCAACAGGCGTCATCTGATTGCACAGATCCGCACATGCCTGATCCAACGCAACAGGATCAAAGGAAGCTAGCATTCCGACATTAGGAATGATCGGAATATCATTTTCTGCATGGCAGTCGCAATTCGGGGACACATCACAGATCAAGGAAACATGGAAACACGGACGGTCTTTACAAACTGCCAGACTGTATTCCGCCATCTTATAATTGAGCACTGCTATGGAATCCACAAAGTCCGCAGCAATCGCATCTTTCGGACATACCGCCAGACAACGTCCGCAACCCACACATTTATTATGGTCAATATGCGCTTTTCCATTCTCAATCACCGGAGCGCCATGTGCACAAATTCTGTCACATGCTCCACAGCCTATACATGCTGAACTGTCGACACTCGGCTTGCCATCACAATGCTGTTCCATCTTGCCTGCTCTGGAACCGCATCCCATACCGATGTTCTTAAGTGTGCCGCCGAAGCCTGCCATCTCATGTCCCTTGAAATGAGTCAGGGAAATAAAAACGTCCGCATCCATGATCGCATGACCGATCTTCGCTTCTTTCACATATTCTCCGTTAATGGGTACAAGCGTCTCATCAGTACCTTTTAAACCGTCACCGATAATGACGTGGCATCCTGTCTGATACGGCGAAAAACCATTAACATAAGCCGTCTCCAAATGATCCAGCGCATTTTTTCTACTGCCTACATAGAGAGTATTACAATCTGTAAGATACGGCTTTCCGCCAAGTTCCTTGACATAGTCTGCTACCACTCTCGCATAATTCGGACGAAGAAACGCCAGATTACCGTATTCTCCGAAATGAATCTTGATTGCGGCATATTTATCCGTAAAATCAATATTCTCGAATCCTGCTGTCTTCATCAGACGATGTAACTTCTGTAACAGATTCTCATGCTCTGTCGCCTTGAATGTTGTAAAATATACGTTTGCTTTTTCCATACTTGCTCTCCTTTTTTCTGCTTATACTAGTAAAACATCTTAAACCGTTCGCTTATGACTGCGTACTGCTCTTTGATCTTGAGATACAGACCGATCGTGTTTTCTTTTTCTTTCTCAAATTCCTTGATGATCTTGTCATAATTGCGTTCCAGACTGGTGACTACATTTTTGTTGATTTTGCCCCTGTCCGCGTCGCCGTTCATGATCTCCAGTATCTTCTCTTTGGGAAATGCCTCTTTATAACTTCGCTTGCCATACAGCGCACTTAAGATATCCGCAACGGCGATGATCTGCTGGGTCAATGTCAGATCTTCGGCTTTCAATCCCTTGTGATAACCTGTACCGTCTAGTTTCTCATGATGTCTGACTGCGATCTGCAGCACTGCATCATCCACAACTCCTTCCAAAATCATCTCCGTAATACGCACATGCGCTTTCATGATTTTCATTTCCTCATCGCTTAAGCGTCCCGTAGATTCCAGTATGTTGAGTGGAATCGCAATCTTACCCAGATCGTGTAACAACGCCCCGTAATGCAGATCTCGTAAATCCCTGCCTGACAATCTTGCCAGCCTTCCAAGCTGTTCCGCAAAATTCACTGTAGCCAGCGTATGTATTACCGTGTGCTCACTTCTGAAATCGATCGTATACACGAGCATTTCCAAGAAGCCTCTCTTATACTGCTCAGAGAATGCACGCTTCGCTAAAAGTACATCCAACTCTTCCCTGTACTTGCCGTTTACCAGATTCTCCGTAATGCCGTAACGTTCTTCTGCTTTATGGAAAAGATCAAGCGCCGCACCGGAGAACTTCGTATCACGGTATTTCGCGAAATAATCCGGCTCCAGACTCTCATCTTTCAGATGCAGAAAAGTATCCATCTTATCCGCCAGACTCAAAAGCTCAATAATATGCATATACCGACTCTGTATCAGATTATGCCTGTTATAATCCAAATGGTGATATAGCACGATCTCAGCCTTATCTCCCATCGGCGACAGGTATTTCAAAAACAAAAAACCGTATATGGAATGAGGCCACAGGTTCTTTGTCTCAAATTCAGACACATTCTTGACATTGTCTTCCTTGTATAACCCGATATCATGCAATATACCGAGCATTGTATAATCTACCAGTTCCTGCTCCGTGTAATGCTGCTCCGTATAGGTATTCTCATACTCCATCATTTTATAGAGAATATAACCCGTGATCTCTCCATGGTTCATGATCTTGTTGTTGATGATACCCAAGGTTTTTCTGATGATTTCGTTGACGTCTTTACTGCTGATTACACTCATTTGTATATTTCCCCTTCACAAAATACTTTGAGCACTCCCTGCTCAGACCCTATTATAGCAATTAAACACATTCTATCATTTTTTATGGTTCTTGTCCTCTATTTCTTTTGCAAAAAATGAGCGAACTCACGCACAAACATTTCAATAATTGTATAATTTCCCACTTGCAAACATACGTTCGTGTGGTATACTGACTATATCCTCTATCAATCACTGGATTAAGCAGATGCCCATCACTACGAAAGGAGTTACCCCTATGAAACAACGCATCTATCTCTGCATCGATCTGAAATCTTTCTATGCCTCTGTAGAATGCGTTGCGCGTGGACTCGACCCGATGACTACCAATCTGGTCGTCGCTGATCCTGAACGAACGGAGAAGACGATCTGTCTTGCCATCACTCCTGCCATGAAAGCGCTGGGTATCAAGAATCGCTGTCGAATTTTTGAGATTCCCAAACATGTAAAGTATGTAACTGCGCCGCCACGCATGCAGAAATATATGGATACTGCTGCAGACATTTACGCTATCTATCTGAAATATATTTCCAAAGAGGATATTCATGTCTACTCCATTGACGAAGCCTTCATGGATGTCACCGATTATCTGGAATTGTACCGCCTGTCTGCTCGCGAACTAGGACAGCGGATCATGACAGACATTTATGCAACTACCGGTATCCGTGCCACCTGCGGCGTAGGAACGAATCTGTATCTGGCTAAAGTCGCGTTGGATATCACAGCCAAACATGCTGCGGATTTTATCGGTGAACTGAATGAAGAAAGTTACCGCCAAAGCCTCTGGAATCACAAACCTCTCACTGATTTCTGGCGCATTGGCGCAGGCATCGCAAGACGGCTGGAACCTTACGGCATCCGCACTATGCGGGATATTGCAGAAGCTGACGAAGATTTTCTCTACCGTCTCTTTGGTGTCGATGCAGAACTTCTCATAGACCACGCGTGGGGTCGGGAACCTGTCACGATGCCGGATATCAAAGCTTACAAGTCCCACTCCAACTGTATCGGCAGTGGACAGGTGCTTGGCTGTGACTACTCTTTTGAAAAGGGCATGCTTATTGTCAAAGAGATGACTGACCTGCTCTGCCTTGATCTGGTGGAAAAGAACCTGATTACTAAATCCGTCACACTCCATGTAGGTTACTCCAACCGACTGAACGCTCCGTCTGCCCACGGCACGACCACGTTACCCATGGAGACCAATTCCGACCTTCTGCTCATTCCTGCCGTTACCGAACTCTATGAGCGGATCGTCAATCCCGGCTACGGAATACACCGCGTCAATATTACCTGCAATAACGTTATGCCCGAAGAATATCACCAGTACAATTTTTTCGTGGACGGAGAAGAATTGGAACGCAACCGCAAGATGCAGCAGGCTGTTCTGAGCATCAAAAATAAATTCGGTAAAGACGCTATCCTCAAAGGCATGAATCTCGAGGAAGGCGCCACCACAAGAGAACGAAACCATCAGATTGGAGGACACAAAAGTGGCGAGTAAACCAAAACACAAAATGCCCATAGAAGACAGAGCCAAGCAGTTCATGCCTTTTGCCGCGCTGAAAGGTTTGCCGGACGCTCTCGCCGCCAAAGAAAAGATTACTGTTCCCAAAATAGAACTGTCAGAAGAGATGGCAGAAGTATTAGACCGCCAAATGCACGAACTTCAAAAAGGGAAAATCGTCTGCGTGGTCTACTTCCATAAAGATGAGTACATCAAAATAACCGGCATGGTCGCACGCATAGACGAGACAAGCCGGTTGTTACAGATCGTAAATACTAAAATTAATTTTGATGATATCCTTGAGATTACATTTCCAGAATAGGGTTCGGATTCCAAACATAAAAATTTCTTTCCGCATTCTATATCGGAAGCGTGCCTTTCTCTAAATCAAGCAAGTATTTCTTCGCTTCTATGCCACAGGCGAATCCGCTGATATCCCCGTTCTTGTGGATTACGCGATGGCAGGGAACAAGAATCAAGATGTTATTCCTGTTATTCGCCTGTCCTACTGCGCGCTGTGCTTTCGGATTGCCGACATTTGCGGCAATGTCCTCATAGCTTCTCGTCTCGCCGTAAGGAATCTTTTGCAGTTCCTCCCACACGCGCTGTTGGAATGCCGTCCCGGAATAGCTGATTGGCAGATCAAATTGTTTTCTTTTTCCTTGGAAATATTCGTCGAGCTGGCGGCACGCGGCACGGAGTATAGCGGATTGCGGTTTCTCCTGTGCCGAGCATTCCTGCATTTCTTCCTGCTGTAACTGGAGATTTGTAATTTTTCCGTTCTCCTCCCCTATATACAATACCCCGATGGGACTTTCGTAAAGGCACCATTCTTTCATGTCTGAATCTCCTTAATTATCTTAACTGTTAATAATCATATCTGCATCATCTGCTATCTGCATAATATCAATCATATAAAATTCTCACTTTCTTTATTGGTTTTAAAAATTCATGTGCATCAAAATATAAGTTATTCAATATAGGGACTAAATCTATATACTCTTCCTCTTCCATATCATTGTGCTCATATTTTGCCATAACCACCAAATATCCATTATCCCATTCTTTAACCTGTGTATATCGCTTCAATGAATATGGTGATAAAAATCTAATCACATAATCATTATACTTAAAAATGCTATATGTTTCATCATTACTTAAGTATGCCTCGTCTTTCATTGCCATTATTCCTTTTTTGATATTCTTCACTTTTACTACATAGCGTTTATATATCTATATTTCTGCTTGAACCAATCTTCCGAAATTTCTTTCATCTTGAAAAAGTCCATAAATATATGCTGAACTTTCAAGATATAGTCCCGTCTCACGATCTATAAGCTTATCGAAAGTTTGTGAATTATAAAAAATCTGCATCGCTTTATCAAACTCAATCTGCAAATCGTCAACCATATACTCAATAATATCCTGAACATTATATTCCATTAGCTGTTCCTGTTTCGTCATTATAAAACACCTACTTTCTTCAAAAGTCTTATAGCTTTCTCCGTATGAAATGAACATTGATTTGTTGGTTTCCAAAATGTCATTCCATTTATTAATGCTTCAAGCGAAATCAGATTACTTTGATATTGACGAAAAAGCATTGTCATATCATCATCTGCAATCGGTCCATACACAATATCGTATTTACAATCAAAATTACTATTCTTATTACTGAAATCATTAAAAAACTTGCTTCGATTGTTCATTACGAACATTGCCCACTTTTCCGACGGAGTTCCTCCAAAATCTTTCACACTTAATTCTCCGTTTTTCTTAAAACTATCTTCTATCTCATAAACATTTACAACAGGTGTACCACCATAAATATTAACGACACGCTTTGCCATTTTCTGTGCCTGCTCAAATATCTCTGTAGTATAAAATCCTCTGCCAAAATCTTTATATGGGCGGCACATCGCCAAATCAATCGCCTGTATTTCCAGATTCGTTCCATGATATAAAGTCATACAAGCATTCCTCCATTCCTTTTACAAACAGCCAACATATCATCCAATGCATCATCAAGCGACAACGTATGCTCAATCTCATAATTTTCTTTAATAAATTCAATCGCTTTATACTCAAAAAGAAAATGAAATGCTTCTTTAATTGTCAGACTATGCTTATGTGCAAATTCATTAACACACGCAACTGTATAATTTATTTGTTTTCTTTCCTCGCTCATAATATGCTCCTAACTTCCTTCGTCCCGCCTGTTCATAACCAAGATGTCAGCTCAGTTTCCCTTTTACATTTTGTTTAAAAGCTAACCATATTTTCAATCATTCTGTAAATTTTGACACGATCGCTTTATATTTTTTTGTATACACAAATATTCCAACAATACTCTCCAACATCAAAAATACAAGACCGGTCATCACATGTAAAAGAAAAATCAGCCCTGTTATACCAAAAACAAGCGCGCAGCATAAATATAATTTGGACATTTCCTGATTAAACTGCTCTACATCATGTATTTTTATCCCCAGCTTGCTATCCTCCGTCCAAAGCCCTATCGGCGTAACACTGTTTTTATAATGACCTATAATCCAAAATGGTATTGCGCATAACAGATTAACGACTAATCCTGCAATCTTAGCTCCCACAATATTCTCCCTTTTATGACCAATTTTGCTCTCATTCAACTGCAATTTATTGACTTATTCATCACTTTTATTTTACCACAATCACTCTTACAGCTTCAACCATGTTCCGAGTAGTAACAATTTTATACTCAAACGCTTGACACGTGCAGACTATCGTGATAGTCTATCTGTAAAGTTGCAGACTATTGCAATAGTCTATCCGTGAAATCACAGATTCTCCAATAGTCTTGCCTATTGTTAAACTGTACTGCAATACCTCTCAAAGAAACACCTATTGCACACACCAAACAAAAACAGCATCAGAGCACAATAATTACTCTGACACGGAGGAAATTATCATGAAACTATTTGATTCAGAATTAAAAGTGATGGAAGTCTTATGGGAACAGGGTGCTAAACCCGCCCGCGATATCGTGGATGTTCTGTCCGAGCGTATCGGCTGGAACAAAAACACCACCTACACAGTGATTAAGAAATGTATTGAAAAAGGCGCCATCGAACGCGAAGAACCTAATTTCTTATGTAAATCACTTGTCACAAAAGATGAGATTGCGCAAAGTGAAACCGAACAGCTTATTGACAAAATGTTCGGCGGTTCAAGCGAACTGTTCTTTTCATCTTTTCTTAAAAACCAAGGAATTTCCGAGACAGACGCTGTCCGTCTGGCAAAAATGATTGAGGAGGCGAAATAGTATGCTGCATTTTGGAATGAATATGCCTTTTATCCTAATGATGCTCTACGGAAGTCTAATGATTTTGATTGTCCTGTTCTTCCGCGTATTACTTAAAAAGAGATTGCCCAAATTTGTTTTTCCCATCTTATGGTGCGTGATCCTTGTGCGCCTGCTTGTTCCTTTTTCCTTAAGCAGTCCGCTCAGTATCAAATCATATGAAGACTCCTTTCTGTTTACTGTCTCCGATACGATCGTTACATTTGCCGATGATATCGCAGACGCAGCGGAGACTAATGCCATATTAGGAGTCATGGAAGATATTCCCAGACAAACCGCTTCCGCGACGAGCCGGGTAGAAGATTTCGTATATTCCTCGCCCTCTACAGCCGATATACAAGAAGACCTCAGCCACGCAATTTCATTCGGCACTTATGATCTTGCCGAAGACTATAGTGAAATGCCGAGATTGCTGACCGTTTTTGAGAATATTCCAGTGCGAACCGTTTACTTGATCGGTCTTCTGCTTACGCTCGGCGTTTTACTGTTCCAGAAATACCATTACTCCGCAAGACTGAGAAACAGCCTGCTGATCGAACACAACGAAACGATTAACACGCTCCTGCGTGAAATGGAAATGGGACATATATTAGTTTTTACCAATGACGAGATTGCCTCTCCTCTGACATGCGGATTGCGTGCACCGCGCATCTATCTTCCTACGCGCATGGATTTTGGGAACAGTGAACTTCTGCGCCACATCCTGATGCATGAAACTATGCACATTCGACGCAAGGATAACTGGGTCAAAACATTTATGCTCGCGGCACTTATCCTCAACTGGTTCAACCCGCTTGTCTGGATCATGGCAAAATGCCTTGCCTCTGATTTAGAAGCTGCATGTGACGAGGCAGTTCTTAAACACTATCATGACGAGGACGAGCGAAAAAATTACGCCTTCAGCCTGCTTGCCATGGCGATCACCGGCAGCCGCACTACCTTGCTTTACAGCGCCTTTTCAAAGACAGAGGTAGAAAAACGTATTCAAAATATACTCCACTATAAAAAATCCTCCGCTTTGCTACTGACTGCTACCATCTTATTTATGACATGCAGTACGGTCGCTTTTGCTACTGGTGCACAGGCTCCTTTTTCTCCCTATTTTACCAGTTCATGCGCAAGCGATGGTTCCCGATGGGGTGTCAAGGTTTATACTACCCGTGATCTGACTCTTGGAAAAGATGCGCAAAACCGCGCGGAAAAAATCATATTCGACGTTCTTGGTGCGGATATTGACAGTGATCCTATACGAATGGACAAAGAGATAAGGACTGCTCTCTCCAATGAATTTCACGTAGAAAAAAGTGCCTTTCGCGCCGACTTCTTCCTATGCCTGAGCAATGAAGAACTGGATATGGAATATGCTCCATGGGGACTTGTGCGGGACGAATCGGGATTTCTCCGATACAATGGAGAACCTGTCCGAATCTTCCTTGATGAGATGCTTCACAGCTCTATGGGGAACTCGGCGGGTGTGATCGATGTCACTGTGGAAAGAGATTCTTTCGGACATATTACCGATGTGAAAGTAGAGCAGACCACCGGCTAAGCCGGTGGTCCTTACTATGTTCCTGCTTATTTTATACGCTACTCAATCTGCCATCACCACCCATAAGTCTCGTCATCTCCTCGATGCGCTCAATCGGAAATGGCGGAGCCGTAAGAGGCTTCATCGCAATCGACATCAGTTTCATGGGATTGTCGTCTGCCGCCACGCGATTGGAACTAAAGCAGCCACACATGCGGCAGCGGTGAATAATCGCCCACTCCCCGTTTTTTCTGACCCACACTGCTACCGGTTCCATATGTCCACCACAGTCAGAAGCCCGATCCCCGGGTTCGATGTCAACATGAAGACTGCTCAAGCAGTTCGGACAATGATTCCTGTGACTGCTGCCTGCACCCTCCGGCACTACCGGGCGGCCGCAGACTTTACAGGTAAATGATTCATTACATGCATGATTTTTATAGTAACCTTTTTCAAAAGATTTTCGTTTATTTTCTCTATTCAATTTTCTATCCTCCTAAAGATCGTCCAAAATTTCTCTGAAACAAACCTCTTGGGAGGAGATGTCTGCGCTACACCAACCTCCCGGCTAGCGCACCGACTCCTTATAATTATTATTCTTCATGCAACAATTCTCCTATCTCAAAATATTCTCTTTTACTCTTCTACAATTTCGTAATGTTATTCCGGTCTGTCTGACCTTGTACAGTTACATGAAGGCTGATATCCTGTCTCTCAACAAATAAGATATCAGCCTTCCGTTAATTCTTATATTCTCTGATGATTCTGCGTATGCTCTTCTCCGTCAGGAAATACTTCTCGGATAATTCAGCAATTGTCGTCCCTGACAAATATTCTTCATACATCCGCCTGTTTCGGATCATTAGGTCTTTCTTCGTTTCTGTTCCTGATCCCCATGACTTGTGATAGCCGGATTTTCTCGGAATATAAAGCATCTGTCCGTCTATATATTGCTGCACCAGAGTAAGCACATCTTCTGGCAGAATATCCTCCGCCCTAATATAGCCCATGATCGCCCTCCTAATATTGATTTCTTTAGGATGTGCGATGGCTATAACAATCAATTATATTTTGTTTGCAACAGCCACCGCTATGCAACCACTACATATCTCTTCATACAAAAACCTCCGTCTTAGTTCAAATTTGTTACTTTACCCTTGCGCCTTTGTTCCTGTCGCACAAGCGCTCAATCCTTTATTTAGTATATCAATACTTATTGTTTTGGACAAGTCTCGTGTTTATTTAGAATTGTTTGTGTTCTGCTCTTTGAGTTGTGGGCTAATGCTGCTTTCTCTTCATATTATCTGCGATACAGTCTTTTTTCTGCAATCCGCTCCCCTAAAACAATAAGCATATTAATCCCAATTACAACATAGGTGATTGTAAAAATTCCTGAAATAAGACCATATCGATAATATAGCATCAAAAAATCAACAGAAAATACCATTCCAAACGAAACCATATGAAATGTCACCCAAATATTTATTTTCCATCTGTTTCCCCTTAAGTTTCCGTCATATTCCTTCATAAAAAGGAACAGTACCGGTAAGTAATAAACCAGTGTATATTCCCAATTAGAAGGTAAAAATGAGACTAAGATACCACTTAAAAATAATGCTTCCTGCCATTTCTTTTTGCAGAGAAAAAAGAAAATTATCGAACAGACGAAAAACAAATACCCAATCAACACACCAAAAATATCTGCCGCCGCATCAATCATATTCAATTTTAGCCCTAACCACTTTGCCATCCCACACACTGTATTTGTTTTTCCAGCATCTATATAAGTTGCAAACCCTGTTAAAGTATGTACCAAATGCATCAAACCTTCTATGCCACCAAAAAAGAAGAAAGGAACAAATACGGCTATCACACCATATAAAATAAGCCGAAACACTTTTTTCCACTCTTTTCTCTTGATATAAACCACGCCAATCAATGCCGGGTATAACTTAAATCCTGCTGCGACGGCTATCAAAACCAATGCCATTTCCTGTTTCTTCCTGTTTTCCGAATCCATCCAAAGCCATGCTAACGCAAGCAGAAGAGATACTGGCAAAACTACGTTACCTCTCTGAACAGCCGTGCACATACAAGGATACGAAACAAGCAACGCTGTCGGAAGTAAAAGGCTATATTTTACGTTTTGCCCCCCCCCCTAAAATATTGGTTAATACAGTAAATCAACAGCATCATCGTCAACATACTATATACTACAAAAACAACAAGCGCATTGTCTGCCGCTCTATAATTCTGCCAATTTAATATACTTTCACTATCTTTATATGGGTTTAGACTCCATAATAGGGAATACATAAAATATGCGAATGGCGGAAAAGAATAAGGATCTCCATAAGCATACATCGTCGAAGTATTCGAACTTCCTGCAATATGGTAAAAGTAATCCGAAAACAAAAAAGAACTGCTCATTACACATTTTTCAAACAACATCCCCTTTGTAATGACATTGCACACAATAAACATCAATGTAATACCAAGGCTGACCACTAAAAAAATATCTATAGACTTTATGCTGCAATTTTTGAATCTACTCACTTATACTACCTCCGTAAAATCCTAAAAATAGTTCACAAACTGACTTTAGCATAAAACAGATTCATCTACAACATTTTATTCAATATATCAATACTTTCTGCGTAAGTAAAAAATCAAAAAAGTGGCACTTTCCCGTAAAGTATAGTAGCAAATTTCCCAAGCATACATATAGTATGCCTAGGAGGTGTTTTGCCTATGGAGCAAATCAAAGAATACGGATACGGCTCTGTGCGGGAATGTGAGGATATCCCCTTTACTTTTCCACCACAACATCAAGATAAACAGCCGGGATTAGAGTATATCATGGAACCGCAGCCAATCTCGGAACGACCACAAAACGGACGGAAACTGGAGGATAAAGTCGCGATCATTACCGGCGGCGACAGCGGAATTGGCAGAGCGGTTGCCTACTCTTTCGTAAAAGAAGGCGCAAACGTTGTGATCGTATATTACGACGAAGAATATGATGCCAAGGAAACCGCGGCACGAATCAAGGAACTCGGCGGAAGCTGTCTGCTGATTCAAGGCGATCTCAAAAACAGAAACTTTGTCCAGAAATGTATCGACTGTACATTAGATCGTTTCGGGAAAATAGATATCCTTGTAAACAATCATGCAATGCAGTTTATACAACATAGCATTCTGGATATTTCTCCTGAACAATTACAGCTTGTATTTCAGAATAATATCATATCATATTTTTACACGATACAAGCCGCTTTGCCTTATATGAAAAAAGGAAGCAGTATCATCAACACTACTTCCGTAACTGCCTATCAGGGAAATAAAGAACTGATCGATTACAGCGCTACCAAAGGCGCCATCGTGGCACTGACCAGATCCTTATCGCTATCTTTATCAGAACAGGGCATACGAGTAAACGCGGTTGCGCCGGGACCCATATGGACTCCGCTGATTCCCGCCTCCTACTCTGCCAAGGCAGTTGCCACCTTCGGACGCAAAACAGCACAGGTACCCATGATGCGGGCAGGGCAGCCATGCGAGATTTCCCCCTGCTATGTATTCCTTGCATCACAAGACGCTTCCTATATGTCAGGTCAGGTACTACATCCTGACGGCGGCACGATCGTCGGTTCGTAAGAAAATCTGACATACAGATATCCATCCGAGTTCGCACCTTCTCACTCTCTGTCTGCGAACTTGGATGCAATCGAGGAAAACATTCTCCCATAAATCGAAGAATAATAGTTCCTTAACTTCTTCTATGTAATCTATGGCGGATTGTCAAGTTCTATTCCCATTGATCGATTACTATTTCATATGCATCTCTGATATTTTGAACGTTTTGGACATTATCACCATCGCTGCTCCCTTCAACTTCTCCAAGGCTATCAGCCGCATTATTTAGAACTTCCCAAGCATCTTTCATTGCATTCACATCATTTTCACTTGCCGCAGAATATATAGATTTTATAGCCCACTCTGCCGCATTCTCATAGTGTACAACCGCAGAGTTACTTTCACCAATGCCTTGATGGCAAGCACCTGCATCAATATTGTATAACCCTATCAATCTGCGGTTTTCTGCTGTATGAAGTGAACCGTCTGCTTCTATCCTACAATTTATAGCATCATCTAACGTTTCTAACGCATGACCGCATACTCTGTTTTTGATACTTTCATTCTCCGCTTTCTCACTTTCATCTTTCAAATTAGAAAAACTATTATACATTACATTTCCCATCAACACGTTTGTTTCATAATTATATGGAAGTTCTTTTTCCGATGTGTCTGTAATAATATTTTTCAAATATGGCAAAATGATCTCTGCCATGATACCCGGTCGCTCTTCTTGAGAAATGACGCAGTCCGGAATACCACAATACTGCTCTAAGTTTTCCATTAATGGATCTTCTTCTAAAATATATTGCTGTAATTGATATCTTGCTTGATTTTGCATACCGCTCAAAACTTTTTCCCAAACCTCTGTACTTGCTGCCACCGCATTTTCCTTATCAGCGTTGATAGATGCTGATACCTTTATATTAACTGCCAAAAGTCCATATAACATCACTACCATAATGGCTGATACAGTTACGCATGCACCCTTTATTTTTCTTGTAAATATTAAAAAAATGCTACTCAGAAACAGAAGCAATTCTATGACCAGCATCGCAACATCTATCATCATATCAGCAACAAAATTGAGGTATACACTGCTTTTTCCTATCTCTTTCGACCAAAAAAACATACGCAACGCATAGGAAATAACTAGCACTGCAATGACAGCTGGTATAAGCCAGATTATGACATTTTGATTAGACTTTTTCCCCTGTTTTTCCCCTTGTTTCTTTCTATGTTTCTTCTTTTTACATTTCCCTTGTTTCTTATTATGTTTTTCCCCTTTTTGTTTGCTTTCCGCCTCTTTTTGAACATTCTCCCTTGTTTTTTCATTTTGCTGAGTTTCATCGGCAAAACTTTGATCTTTATTCTGTTTTGCCATGTCCCTCTCACGCAAAAAGCCCGCACCACATAAACTTCTCTACAGTTTACTACGCACAGGCTTATTTCTCCTTATTCCTATTCTTAACTCCATATCTCTTACTGTGCTTTAACTCTGTAAAATCATGTTCGCATTTCTCTCTCTAATCTTTTGAAATTATTTGCGCCATAAATGCACTCAGCGCTTTGTTACCCGCCATATACCGCATAAACCAATCATTTATGCTTTGTTTATCCAAATATTCTATCTGTTTTAAAATATAACTTATTTTACAAAAAAGTTTATCTTCCTTAGGTATATCCAAATGTTCTTCTATATCTTCTTTTGACTGTTGATATAGCTTAACTATATTTCCTAATTTATCATATACTTGTATATAATTGTCCTCATTCTTCCATGCTTCCAATACCGGCAAAAACACTTCATACTGCTCCATGAATCTGGTTATACGTGTCTGTAGAATATTATTTTCTGATAGCATCTGCAATACCATGATGCTGTAGCTATCATAGTCATACAATAATAATTTCTCGATTCCTATGATAAAATCATCTACCAACTTTTCACCTTCGCTACTTTTGATTTTCCGGCATTCAATCCGTTCAATCAAAGCATCCTCCAGCTCGATTTCCCATTCATCTTCATACAACTTTTTAAATTCTTCTAATACATCTTTCAATTGCTGCTTTAATTGAAGCACTTCATGTTGTATAATTTTTACATTTTCCTGAGTAGCATTATCTCGATCAATGCTTTCCAAATATCTTTTACATAAATCTGTCAAAAAATAGTATCTGAATTTCCCCTCATTTTTACTATCTAGCAGCTTATAGTCAAATTCCTCAAATTTGACCAATCTGTTGGAAAGCGATGCCACAGAAGTGCTTAGTGCATTGGCTAATTCCCCGTGATTAAGTTTCTTATTTCCAGACAGCGCTACAATGACATCCATTCTGCTTTTTGTCAAAAAATCTGATATTTTCTGTTTACATACTTCATCTAACGCATCTTGATATATTTCTTCTTCCGGTAACACCTCAGTTCACCCTCCTTTCCACACATCATAACTATATACTACATCGTATATTTATATAAGTCAACATCATTTCACTATTGTTTAATATCTTATTATTCTCGCTTCACTTTTATCCTTAATTTGCTTTCCCACCATTAATATTCGTATATTTCACTTCATTTTAAGATTACCAAAATAAAAAAGGTGTAAAGTTTTGTTTCTATACGTCAACCTTACACCTTTGCTACATAAATAAATATACCTTTAATCCCACTGACAAGGAAACTTCCTCTTAATCGGCGCATCAAACTCTTTCGTAAACTCCTCGTTCTCCGCCTCCGGTAAATCCTCAAAAACTTCCGACTCATAAAACTTTCCGCCGAAGTCCGCAAGCCCGCCTTCCACAAGCTCTATTCCCATAAATGCTTCAAAGTTCTTCCCATCCACCGTAGTGATTCCGAAATGGTCACAAGTCTGGAAGTCATGTCTCGGATAATAGTCCGGTTCCCCAAAGATCACGACCCCTTCATAGCCCGATTTTCCAGCTAATGCAAGCGTCTCTTCAAGCAGCAATCCACCCACGCCACATCCCTGCCATTCAGGTGCCACGCAGAGCGGTCCGAAAGTCAATATTTCCTTAACTTTCTCTGCACCATCTTTTTCCTCACTTTTCAACCATGCCTTGCTATAACAGATCACGCCTACAATCTCATCACCGACAACCGCTACTCTGGATAACTCCGGCAGATACACGTCGCTTTGTCTCAGTTTATGCACCAGAAGATGTTCATTACATCCCATATGATGCTTATTCCAAAAAGCTTTCAGCGTCATCTCCTCTGTCTTATGATATTCGCACGCCTCTTCCTTGCGAATTATAACATCCGCTCTCGTCACTTTCCGCCTCCGCCGTGAGAAATATCCCATGTTGATTCGCACTTCTTTTCTCTCGACATCTTGATTACTATAACAGCACGTATCGAAACCGATGGGTTCAAATCCTTCCTTCTGATAAAAAGCGATTGCACCCACATTGCAGGACTGTGTCTCCAAAATAATTGCCCGACGATTCTCTAAGACTGCCTGTTCTTTTGCCACCGCCATCAGTGCATGTGCAATTCCCTGTCTCCTTATTCTCTCATGAACCCACAATTCCGTGACCATCAGACGGTTACTCCACTCCTCCGGGCATGTCTCGATACATGCAAGCAATTCCTGCTTATCGTCTTTTTCTTCAACAATACCCCACGCATATGCTTTTTCCCAATGTTCCTGATAAAGTTTGTCTGGGAAATCATACTCCTCTGGAAAATGTGTCACAGGCGCTTCAAATTTTTTCTTATGAATTGCTATATCGTATCCATCCGCTGTCTTCCGCATATCCACATCATAATATTCTTCCGTTGTATAACGCATCGGAATGATCGTGCCTTTCCACTGTTCTTTTGGCAGTGGAATAATATTGTTTTCTATCATATTCATTTCATCCTTTTTAAATATTTTCTTCTGGTATATTTTCTTTTTCTTATACATTCTTGCATTCTATCACCAATATGCTATAATAACATATGTAGTTCCAAAGAGAACCACATATGTAGAAGTAATTCCCAAGGGAGTCACTTCTATAGAAGACACTAAAGCCTGTGTCTGCCAGTTCAATATAAGTTTTATGGGGATATAGCTCAGTTGGGAGAGCGATACGTTCGCAACGTATAGGTCACGAGTTCGAGTCTCGCTATCTCCATTTTGATAATGTCGATTGAAAACCTGCTTATACTTTAAATATGCTACATTAGAGATTTGTTTTAACTCAAGTATGCAATCATTCCATCTATACGCGGGATCTGATTTGCTTCTTTTTTTTCTCGCCCTTTATTGATACGTTCTGTGGGTTATTCTTTTTTTCTACTTTCATTTTCTCACGCATTTCAACCACTCCATAAGGGTCGCATGAACTATCGTCCAGTAAAAAACTTCCGTCCTTCAATAATGGCATAATTATCTCCTTTCAATTATTCTATAGCGGTATCTATATTTTTTTAACCATTCGCCACCTCTAAAGCAGAGCTGCCCTTGCAAATCTGCCATAACTATTAGGATTAGCGGCTGAAACTAATCATCAGCCAGTTGGAATAATTTTATTGTACTGCAAATCAAAAGAAAAGTTGTACCATTCTAATACAAAATAAAACCGCCAGTATTTAACCGGCAGTCTATTGTGAAAAGCTTAAACAATTCCACTTCATCAAATTTATAGCAACTCTTATCTGTTACCAATCTAAAATTTTTATTTTATCCCAAATCTCGTTTAGTGCACAACCTCCAAAAACAGGAGAATTTAAAACATCATCTATACTTTTCATGTCATGTTCATTCCCATTACAAGTAACATGAAAATTGTTCTTATTAAACGGGTCAATGTCACAATATAATCCATTATACTCAAAAGACATAAGACCCGAAAACTCTAAAAGTCTTGACTTTATATCTTCCAGATTATAAGAAGTCATTGTTGCTAATTTGAATAGTTTATCTACCATTGTTATCATAAAATTTTGATCTATTCCGCCTTTTGCATTTGTCTTTTGCGTTATGGAATTGGGTTCGGCAATCGTTTTAGTTTGATTTACTTTTATTATATCTTTCCCTGCTGAATTTTTCAACAAATTCTCACTTCGATATCTTCTCGCCCCTGCGTTAGACTACTTCTTCTGTTCCCATCCAAAATCAGCTGCCTTTATGCGGTCATACTGCGGTTGGAGATTATTTGATGTCATATCATTATTAAATAGCATTGCACGAAAAAGCACCTTCAGATGGCTAATCCATCCGTTGGTGCAATTATCCTACTTCTTCTTCAATTTACCCTTTACTGTCGCCTTTTCCGCCGTCGCAGGACTTTTTACAGGAATCTCTTTGAGCAGCGCAGCTTTTCCTACATTGCCCTCCACCTTAATCTTTCCTGTCAAAAATGCCTTGACCACATCCAGTTTGCCTGCAGCTATCTCCTCAAGAATTGCCGCCTTTGTGATAACAAGAGCATCACGATCATAATATTCATACGGCTGCACGCTAACCTTTCCCTCTGTAACTTCCAGATAAAATGCTCCGGCTGCCTCGCCTTCCACATTAAACTGAATTGCCAGATGTTCCTTCACTTTGGACGCATCCGCATCTTTATAAGCCTCCTGCACCTTTTCTACCAACTCTTCATAAGTCATCGTAAATTCCTCCCTTACATGCTCTAAAATATTTATCTGCTCTTTTAGTATAACACAATACGGGAATTTCTCAAACATTCACATGAATTGTCATGCCGTATTGCTGATCGCGGATGAAACTTCAAATCAATGTTTCAAATAATCGAACTCTATTGTCCCATTATTTCTCTCGCTTCCCTGCACCACTCCGCCCGTCCCGTTTGGTGGCAAATCCCCGCTCTGCCAGATTGCTCAACGCCGGATACATACTGCCGTAACCTGCTCCCCAAAATACCCCGGAACAGTGTCCATCCTCTTTTTATCTCATATCCTGATTTCAAATCATTCAATTCTCAAAGCTTTTTTCAAAAAATTTATCAACCGCTCCCGATACTCCCCGACCATCACGTTTTCTTCCTCTGTATCATACTTGTTATTCCCCTTATCAACAAAATAAGCCCCTGTATTTCGGTTCAAGCTGATCGAATCAAGCGGCCAACCGGGATGTCTGCGATCGGACGGCTGATCGACCATGTAAAAAGCGCTCGACTTTGTCACTTCACTGTTCTCCATATAAGAATAAATCTTTCCATGATTGTAGACAGCAATTCCATCCAGATAATACGCCAATACTTTTCCGCCTAACGTCCCGATAAGTTTAGAATAGTATGCAATCATCTCCTCATCATTCAGCCTCTTACATCCTCCGGGTGTTCTGATATCCAGCCCCGGCTGCCTGTCATCTTCCATCGGTAAATCATCGAAATACAATCCTGAATCATTACAGATGACCTGGTCAAAAAACTGTCCGTAAAACCTTGCTTTGATAATTGCATTTTCCTCCGGTGTCACGCCTTTTTCTTCCGGCTCAGACTCTATCCCTAAATCTTTCAAAGTACAAAATTCTATATTATTTCCGTCAAGTAATTCTTCAAACCTCTTCACTTTTGAGGGGTTTGTCGTGCCAATTAGTACTTTCATGTTTTCTCCCGTTCTTTGTATATTGTCTGTTGGCTTTTAGTATATCACAAACAAAAATATACATCATCTCCCCGATACCTGATACCTCCGGTAAAATCTTTTTCCAATTACTGCTGTTACAATACCGCAAATTATATAGGCGATTGGAACACTCTGCCATGCAGTAAAATAATGTCCTCCTATCACAGTCAGGCGCGGACTGAAAATACCGCTGTCAGAAAGAAAACACACCGGAAAACTTTGCCAGATCTGTGCAACAATCCGGTACTGATTCGGAACTTTAACCATCTGTCCGGCAACAATAATTCCCGTCGAAAGCGCCAGTGTTGCAATACTACTGTGCAAAATTTCCGAAACCACCATGACAAGCACGCTCACAAGAATTGCCGTCAGAAGAAAAATCCCATAAGCGATCAGACATGCCTGCCCAATGCTCATCGGATAAGAACATGTTTCAAGATAAATCTGCAGGGACATCTGAAACCCTTCCGTCCCATATAAAACCAACGCACTTCCCACTGCGGCAACCGCCATCAGCACCGCACACCCCAACGCCACACTGATTCCTGCCAGTATCTTTGCCCAATAAACATTGTCTTTTCCCTTGGCACTGGAGAGAATCATCTGGTCGGTTCTGCGCACGTGTTCTTCCGTAAACACACTAGATAAACAGATTGCCGTAAATAAAAGCATCAGCAACCCTACTATCACGAACTCATGTAACGCGATAAGATATCCATCATGATAAAAATATACAAACGGTGTATCAAGCTGTGTTTCCTTTTCCCGCCAAAATTCTTTTTCCGCGTCTGACAAGAACATTGTCTGCCATGTCTCCTCCAACAATTTAATTCTTGCGGCATAAAGACCTTCTTCATCCGCTATCCATTCACTATAAAACGGATTCTCCTGTATCCATGACCATACCAGATTAAAAATTGCACTATATGGACGGGCATAAGTCTGATATTCCTCCGTCAGCGTATATCTATCTGCTGATGCGGGGATCTTTCCGTATGCCGAAGTCATCTCCTCAAGCAAATCCTGTGCCACCGCCCTGCCGGACAAGGTTTGTAGATATTCTTTATCAATTTGAAACATATGATAATGGGTATCGACAGCTTTTCCATCCACATAATAAGTGCCGAACAACCCACTCGATACTGTCATGACAATACATAAAATACAGATCAGCATAGTGATCCACACTAATTTCCGACTAAGTATTTTTTTCAATTCATACTGATATAACGTTATAAAATTTTGCATGTTCTCATTTCTCCGCCTTATATTTTCGTTTTCTCAAGTTCCCAAACTTACCCGCAAAACACAGACAAAACTCCATATCCTAAGTAGTCTCCTCAAACTGTTTCAAATAAAACTCCTCAAGGTCGCCCATTGTGCTGTTCCACTTACCTTGATAAATCAACTGTCCGCCCTTCATCATAAGTATTTCGTCAGCAACATGCTCGATATCCGAAACGATATGCGTAGACAATAGCACAATGCTTTCTTTTCCGAGCTGTTCAATCAGTTCCCGGAAACGGACGCGCTCCTTCGGGTCTAATCCGGCAGTCGGCTCGTCCAGAACAAGCAGCTTCGGTTCATTTAATAATGCCTGTGCAATCCCCAGCCTCTGTTTCATGCCCCCTGAAAAAGTTTTGATTTTTTTGCGTCTGGCATCCTGCAAGGACACAAGTTCCAATAACTCTTCCGCTTTCTTTTTCGCCTGTGATTTCGGGATTCCTTTTAACGCTGCAAGATACAACAGAAAGTCTATAGCGCTAAACTCCGGATAATACCCGAAATCCTGTGGCAGATACCCCAGACCGGCACGATACGCCTCCTCGCTCACATCAACACCATCAAAGGTGATCGTGCCACTGGTAGGCTTTAATATGCCGCAAATCATCCTCATCAATGTAGTCTTGCCTGCGCCGTTAGCACCGAGAAGCCCATATACACCCTTTTCCAGATCAACCGATATCCGGTCCACCGCGATAAGATTCTTATATTGTTTTGATACACGGTCTATTGTAAGCTTCATGCCAATTCCTCCGTTCTGCTGATAATACTGCCATATTGCCTGACTACTCCGATGCAGAGCAGCATCGCGATGCCTCCCCACCATATCGGATTCCACTCCTGATAAATGTGAACCAGTGCATCCTGAAAAAGAAATACAAAAACACCGACACAAACTGCTACACCCACGCAAAAATACATCGTCTCCTGTCCGCTATATCTTCGCATAATATATAACCCTATAAATGTGGTCAGCAAATACGGAATCATAATGCATGCACCTGTCCAAATCAGTTCCAATCCAAAATTTTTAGTGCCCGCACTTTTTATACTGACAAACCACAATGAACACAGCACGATCAGATTCTCCATCCCGAGAATCCCCAGCCTTGCAAAAACAACACTTCTCAAAGAAAAACGCGTTGCCATTTCAAGTTCCTCCATCTCGTAATGTTCCGATCTACCGCACTCTGTTACTACAGCCGCAGCCAGCAAAGGTGTAAGCGCAGAAATAGTCCACACAAGATTCTTGGAAGCCGTTATGGCACCCAGCACTGATACAACAAAAACAACAACAGAAATTCCCCATATCCGCTTGCGGATATACGCCGCCTGCGAGAATAAAAACTCCCAAGTATTCATGCGCTGCTGATTCCATTTCTGCAGAAACTCCTTTTTATGCTGAGGAGGCGGCGCCTCATATATTCTTTTCAAATGCTCTTTCAATTCCCGTCTCATCTAAATTCCTCCCGTCTTTTCAAGTATGTGTTTGAACTTCTTTTGCACAACGATCAGTCTACGCCGTACAACAAATCTGGATATTCCTAACATCTGTCCGATGACACAGACCGGAACTTCATTCACATAGCGAAGCAGTAACAGTTCCTGTTCCTCATAAGTCAGTTCGGATAGTGCTGCCCGAATCACCATATTAGTGAGTATTTGTTCCTCTTTAAACTCCTCCTGAATAAAGTTTGATTCATGCACTCTTTGCTTAGAATCCCTGCGATACTCATCGATACAGAGATTTCGCGCAATCGTATACAGGATCTTCATCGCATCTTTACTCATTCCCGCAAGGCAACCGTACTTTTGAAAATAGCGGAGAAAGGTTTCCTGCGTAATATCCTCGGCTGTCTGCTGATGATGTAATTTAAAAAAGCAATAGCGGTAAATTTTGTCGTATTGTTCTTCTATATTGACTGACATGCCGTAACCCTCCTCTCATAATGTATAACGGAACAGGTGTGGAAAATGTGCGGGGACATTAAAAATATTACAAAAAAGCTGCCCTTTCGGACAGCTTTTTTGCAATATATGAACTAATTCTCACCCCATAATCCTGATATAAAAATTATTCTTCTATGATTATAATATTTCTCCACCAAATCAATATAGTATTTTTCATTTCCCACAAATAATACTACGCATAGTTTACAGCATATATCAAAACAAAAACACTTTTACGGGTATATATCTATTTATCCAAAAAGCTCTTCAATTCTTCGACAAGTTTATAAACCATCGTTCCCGGATCAAATTCAGAGGGCTTTTGCTTATCGTTAAAACTCGCCATCCTACGCTTTGCATTTCTTATCGCGGCATTGACACCATCATTACAATTTACAAGATTGTATATATCTTCATAGTTTTTTTGATAGGAGCCGTTTCCCAATCCATATTCCTTAAAAATCTTATCAAGTTTATTATTCCACTCATCTCTATGTAAGGCAGAATCACTATAATAAAAATGAAGATATAACCAATATTCAAATGCCTGATTACTCCACGCAACATTATACCCTTTGTCTAATCCCTTTTGAATTGCCTGATCAAAATCTTCAAAATCATCCTTGTCAAATACTATCCAAATATTCTGATATAAAACCTTCGCGTCTTTTACAAGCCGCTCCGTAATTTCAACTAGTTTACCAGTCGAGCTTCCTTCGCCATATATCTCTATCGAAGGAAGTTCGACTATGTTTACAGTTCCTCCTATTTTCTCACTAATCAGTTTCTTTAATCCTCTAAAATAGTTTGGTTCTGTACATTTTCCCTCTGTCACAATCAAATAAGAATTAACTTTAGGTGTTTTAGTTTCATGCTGTCTTTGTTTTCTGACTTCTCTTCTTTTTTTGAACAAATCATCCTTACCCACTTATTCACCTTCTTTCAATTCAAATTCCTTAATAAGTGGAATCCCGCCGTAAACACCTGCCAAATAATCCTTTTCAAAAGAAGCATCCGATCTTACTTTGAAGTCAGATAAAGCTGTTAATTCAGAATATCCAAATTCATCTTTCTGAACAAACCAGATTTGATCTCTACGAAAGAACTTTTTATCCAATAAAGTAGTGTCATGCGTCGTATAAATCAACTGTGCTTTTGAATTTTTTTCATAAAACAAATCAACAATAAATTTTAGCAGCAATGGATGCAATTTAATATTCAGCTCATCTACAAAAATTGAACGATCACTTAAAATTGCTGCTCTTGCATAAATATAAAGCAAAATACTCTTAATCGTACCATCTGACTCGTTATAAAACCACAAAGGATATTTATTGCCATCCTTTCCCATATGTGTTGTAATAAATTCAACTTTATTATCATCATCATAGTAATCAACATCAACGATTCCTGTGTCGATTGCACTAAGAAAACTAATTAAGTTTTCCTTTTCATTATCAATTAACATTGGCAAAAAATCTTCCAGAACTGATGTATCTTCACCAAAATCAGTTGAAACTACTAATGTATCCATTATACTTGAATACAGCATCCTAAAAATTCTTTTTTTCAATTTCAATTTATTAAAAAAAGACAAAACTAGTGTTTCTACCGGGATTTGCTCTTTATACACCTCGCATTCTTTTCTAACAGAGGCACCAAATTCTACAGAATGAGTCGTTCTTTCAAAAATAATCGATGTTCTATTTGTTTTTATATTCTTCCTATACAGCCATTCCGCTACAATACACTCCGCATTATACTCAAACCCATATTTATATTCATCATTTCCAATAATTTCTACGATTTGAAATTCAGAATTTGCCGCCTCCTTTTCAAAGGAAAAAGGTCGATACCAACGCGCAATTGCCGTCAATGCGCCGTCAGCAACATTATTTAATGACTCTGTAATAATTTTCTGAAAATAATCCATCGCCAAATGCAAATTTGATTTTCCACTTGCATTTGCACCATAGATAGCCGCCACTCTCAAGAATTTCTCTTTGGTTCCAATATCAATTAAATTGGATGCATGTTCTTTATACGCATTAACTGCTGTCATATCCAATATGGTTTCATCTTTAAACGATAAAACATTTTTCAACATAAATTGTACCAACATATTGCGGCACCTCCTAATAATATATAATATACCAATTTCCAAATATTATGTCAATAAAAATACGATTTTTTCACAATTTTGTTGATATAATATTAAGAATTGTTTAAAAAACTCCCGCAAGCCTTTAATCTCTTGCGGGAGTTTTACATACATATCTTTCTATATTTACACAACACCCTGTGCCTTCATAGCCTCAGCAACCTTCAAAAAGCCTGCGATATTCGCACCGGCTACATAGTTGCCTTCCATGCCGTACTTCTTAGATGCCTCATCCAGGCTATGGAAGATATTCACCATGATACCCTGCAATTTGGAATCAACTTCCTCAAATGTCCAAGACAGTCTCTCGGAGTTCTGGCTCATCTCCAGTGCGGAAGTAGCTACACCACCTGCATTAGATGCCTTACCCGGGCAGAACAGCACCTTGTTCTCTAAGAAATAATCTGTTGCCTCCAGAGTTGTAGGCATGTTTGCACCCTCCGCTACTGCGAAGCATCCGTTTGCTACAAGTGCCTTTGCATCATCCAGATCCAATTCATTCTGTGTTGCACAAGGAAGTGCAATATCACATTTCACTGTCCATACGCCGTGCTCTCCGGCTTTCTTCTCATGATACTCTGCGCTCGGTCTTGCTGCTGCATACTCTGTCAGACGTGCACGTTTTACTTCTTTTACCTCTTTCAGAAGTGCTACATCGATACCTTCCGGATCATAGATCCAGCCTGTGGAATCTGAACATGTTACCGGTTTAGCGCCAAGCTGCTGTGCCTTCTGAATCGCGTAGATTGCTACGTTACCTGCACCGGATACTGCAATCGTCTTGCCTGCGATATCCTTGCCGTTGCATTTTAACATTTCTGCTGTTAAGTATAACAGACCATAGCCTGTTGCCTCTGTTCTTGCAAGGGAACCACCATATGTTAAACCTTTACCTGTCAAAACGCCTTCATAGAGGTTACGGATTCTCTTATACTGACCAAACATGAAGCCGATCTCACGTCCGCCTACACCGATATCTCCTGCCGGTACATCTGTGTCAGCGCCGATATGTCTGCAAAGTTCTGTCATAAAGCTCTGGCAGAATGCCATAACTTCTCTGTCTGATTTACCCTTCGGATCAAAATCGGAACCACCTTTACCACCGCCGATCGGAAGACCTGTCAGAGAGTTCTTAAAAATCTGCTCAAAACCAAGGAATTTGATAATACCAAGTTTACGGAAGGATGGAATCTTAAACCTCCCTTGTAAGGTCCGATCGCACTGTTAAACTGTACGCGGAAACCGTTATTCACCTGAACCTGTCCCTTATCATCTACCCACGGAACGCGGAACTGTACAATTCTCTCCGGAACTGTTAATCTCTCTAATAAAGCATCTTTTCTGTATGCTTCCTCGTCTGCTTCGATCACTACACGAAGAGACTCTAAAACCTCTTTTACTGCCTGATGGAACTCCGGCTGTGCGGGATTTTTAGCAACTACCAACTCATAAACCTCATCAACGTATGACATTACGCATGTCCTCCTTATTTGTTTGTATATACTTACGACAGGGTATTGACCCCACGTATCATTATAGTATGCAGTAAAAAAATCCACAACCCCGATTTAGCATATTAACGCGTAAAAATTTCATGAAATTTTTTCTCTTTTTTGTGACACATTGTACAATGATACCAATATTCATTAATACATGTATACAATATGTCATAAATATTCCTTCATCTTTTGTATACTCTCCTCCTCAAAATCTACCAGTTCCTTTGCCAGTTCCACTGCTTCATCTGTTGCCATCTGATTGTGTTTCATAACCTTCCACATACTTGTAATTCCCCTGTTGCTCCCTTGAATCATCATCTCTGCCAGATGTCCCTTACTGACATTTAACGCTGTATTGGCATGAATACTTCCTTTTAACATCATATCCGTAATCTGGCTTCCCCGATACACCTCCCCCTCATTTTTTAAAATCTGATCCAAAGCCTTGTTATGAATCTCCGAGTAATGAAGCGACTGCTTAGATAGCTGCAACGAAAATTCATCATTACCAATTTTATCTAAGATCGTGTCGATCACAGTCATACCGATCTCTGTATTGCGCTGAACTTCTTTTAGAATTTTGATATCATCCTGTTTCATGCTATGCCTCCGTTCTGTTATATTTTATGCCTAACGCACTTTCCACACGCGAAAAAAGGAGTATGAGACTACTCCCATACTCCTTATCTTTGCCATTATTTACCTTTTTAATCACTCATATGATATCTAATATACTTCGACATATACAACGCTGCCACCGCTTACTCTACATAGTCTGATTTCACATATGCGGTCTTACCGTTATATTTAACCTTCGTCCAACCGTCAGCCTGTTTCATAATCAGTTCCAGCTTCTCACCTACATAGGCTGTTCCCAGTTTCTCACCGTTTTCACTTGCCGATGCTCTGACACGAACATTCTCTTTCACAGTTACCGTACCGATTGTAGCCGCTGTGCTATTATTATCTGCCTCTGTAGAAGTCTGTGTATCAGTCTGCGTTGTTGTTTCCGGTTCGTCATTGCCTGCTCCGGCATCTGCCTGCATTGTCTCCGAAGGCTCTAAAAACTCGCTCTTAATATACGCATCTCTGCCTTCATAGCTGACCTTGCTCCAGCCGTTTCCCTTTTCCTCCAACAGAGTAAACTCGTCTCCTACGGCCGCCTTACCTAGTTTATCGGCTGTCTCACTATCAGACGTTCTGATATTTACTACAGCCGTTGCCCTAACTCTGGTCACTACGGTAACGGGTTCTTCCGGCTCTGTCTCCTCTGCCACTTCTGTCTCAACGGGTTCTTCATTATCTTCTATTTCAGTCTCTTCTCCCTCATTCGGTGAAGTGCTTCCCTCCGCGCGTGCCAAGGCTTCTCCCACGTTCTTATCAATCTCATCATTCAGATCAATAATGAAGTCAAGTAATGTCTCATCCTCTGCAACCATATCATTATATGCGACTGCAACCTTATTATTCAGATCTATCACATCATCCTGAAGAGTTAACTCGCGGATATAATTCAGTACATTCTTATCCTCTTCTCCGTCTTCGTTGAGATAATAGCTGCCATTCTCATCCGTACAGACATAATAGGTACGCATACCCGGAATCGGCTTATCATAGTCATAAAATTTCACTTCAGCATAGACATATGCTACATAAGTTCCCTCTTTAGGTCCGGTCTTCGTATAGACTTCCAGCACAGGGTACGACTCGATATATTTACTCGTCTCCTCCGCCTTAAGTATCTCCGTAGCATCCAGCTTATTCACCAGCTTATCCATAGTGTCGGTATCGCCCTCCACCATAGCGGTATAATAAATGTTGAACAGTTCATTGATCTCCGGTACCGCATCCTGCTCTAAGGGTACTTCAGGCACGGCAATCATCGCGTTTGAAACGTCTACTTCTTCGGTTGCCTCTACCGTTTCCTCTTCTGCTATTTTTTTCTTATTCGCATTAATTGCTACCACAATCGTGATTACTACACATATTAATAAAATAACGGGCATAACAATTTTGGAATATCTAAACAGCCAATTTTTAAAGCTTTCCAGTTTAGCTTTGATATAATCCTGTATATTGTTATTTGATGTGTTCATATATAACGACCTTTCTTACTGTCTCATCCAAGCAACTATATATGAGTTGCAAAATGCACCCGACAGGACTCGAACCTGCATCAAAGGCGTCGGAGGCCTACGTTTTATCCATTAGACTACGGGTGCCTGCTTACATGTACAAAATGTTACAATTTTGTTACATCTTGATTATCATATCATAAGCCGGCACCATTGTCCAGTAAACAAAACAATTAAACAATAATTTCCTCTATTTCCGCTTTTTTTCTATTATATCGGTATAGGTTATATGACAAAATTTCTTCGGGTTCTACCTGCGTCGTGTTGACTTCTTCCACCATCCGGCGGTAAAAATCGTAATTATGCTCGTCTTCGTCCGGCAAAAGCAGCACCTCATGCACGGAACTTGGCAAAATAAGAAGATCTGTGTCCAAACGATTAGCCAATTTACTTATTTCAACCGAGTACAGCATCGCAGAAGCTCCATACATCTTCTCTTTGTTAGTCAGCACATACATCCTCACAGCTTTTTCTTCTAACCTGATTCCTGTCATTTCATTAATCAAGTCCTGCATCGGTACTAGTAGTTCCGGCATATCCCTCTTCATATTATACTGTGCAGTTTGATACAGTGTGTCAGTCGTCTGTTCCCACATATCCAGATGATTACTATGGATCAGCACCGATGCTCTGCCAAATTTCGCTTCTTCCACTGCATAGTAAAAGACAATCGCCAGATCACACCACATAAGATGCGGAACATTCTCTAAAAGTTCCTTGTTCTGATCATAATTGATTAACTTATGAAATATTCTGTTTTTGACAGAATTAAACTCAGTAAAAAAACTCATGTCAAAATTGATATCTTTCATCTGTGCTTCATACAGCGCCACGATCCTGTCTGCGATTTCCTGTATATCGGTACCTTCGCAATATTGCCTGTATGGTTCTTCCAGATAGATGGTCGGTGACACTTTATCTGTCTTTCTCATCATAATGACTCCCGTCAAACGAATATTATTGTTTTTCATTACCTTTGTGATTTTGACCTCATAACCCTCCATTTTTTCCTGTAAAATCTCTACAATATTTTCTACAAATACATTAAAATCCATTTTCCCTCTTTCCCATTCTCTCCGGGACTGGATAAAATTAAAGACAATGGTCGCTCTCGCTTCCATTGTCTTATAGGCTTCATAATAGAAAATGATACAGTATAAAAAATTGAGCTTCGCGAACTCGAAAAGTACATAGGAATTTCCTATATAATAAAATTATACTCTGGACAGATACTCTCCTGTTCTAGTATCGATCTTGATGACTTCACCCTGTTCCACGAACAGCGGAACCATAACCTTAGCCCCTGTCTCAACGATAGCGGGTTTCGTAGCTCCGGTTGCCGTATCGCCTTTGAATCCCGGCTCTGTATCCGTAATCTCTAACTCTACAAATAACGGCGGCTCAATAGCAAACACACTGCCATTGTAAGAACAGATCTTAACCATCTCATTCTCTTTCACAAATTTCAGTGCATCTCCGACTGCGTCCGCATTCAAAGCAATCTGGTCATATGTCTCTGTATCCATGAAATTGAATAAATCACCATCTGAATATAAGTACTGCATATCTTTTCTGTCAATACGTGCCTGAGGGCATTTCTCAGTCGGTCTGAAAGTCTTCTCCACAACGCCGCCGTTGATGATGTTCTTCAGCTTCGTTCTGACAAATGCTGCGCCTTTACCGGGCTTCACATGCTGGAACTCAATTATCTGATAAACATTGCCTTCAAACTCAATGGTAATACCATTTCTGAAATCGCCTGCAGATATCATAAAATAATCCTCCTAAATTTTCACAAATATAATTCCTACTTAGTTTATACTATAAAATCTCTTTTTTCAACCACTTTCCCGAAAAAAGACAAAAAGTTTTTAAACTCCCTTCGAGAGAATATAGTCGATTGCCATCAAATACCCATTTAAACCTTCCCCGTAAATCTGCTTATCACATGCCGGTGCCGTCACGGATACTTTACGAAATTCTTCCCTCTCCATAATATTGGAAATATGAATTTCCACTTTCGGTACGGTAATGCTTGCCAGCGCGTCACGGATCGCATAACTGTAATGCGTGTATGCTCCCGGGTTGATCACGATCCCTTCCGTTCCATCGAAATAGGAATCCTGTATCCTGTCGATGATCGCACCTTCGTGGTTACTCTGGAATACCTCAATGGTACAACCCTCTTTCTGCCCCTTCTCGCCGATCATATTCAGCAGATAATCATAGTCTTGTGTGCCGTAGACACTCTTCTCCCGAATGCCCAGAAAATTAATATTCGGTCCGTTAATTACAAGTAGTTTCATTCTGATCTCTTTCCTTTCTTTGATTCAACTGACATGTTGCTCTATCTCGCACAGAATCTGTTCAAAATCCTTGCCGTCTACGCCTATGACCACATCCGCCGCCTGCCGGTAACAATCGTCACGCTCGGCAAGCATTGTCCTGATTTTAGCCTTCGGGTCATCTCCCTGCAAAAGTGGTCTGGTCGTGTCGTGCTTCACTCTCTCATAAATTGTCTCCGCACTCGCATTCAGATAAAACACTTGTCCCAATTCATGCAGTAGTTTTCTGTTTTCTTCCCGCAGAGGCAGCCCACCACCCACCGATATGATCTGGTTGTTGGTACTCTCTAATAACTTCTTAAGACACGCCGTCTCTCTATCCCGGAAATACACTTCTCCGTCCGTCGCAAAGATATCCGATATGGCGCGTTTCTCTTCCTTCTCTATCTCTTTATCCGTATCTATGACCGCCCGCCGCAGCCGATAGGACAGCCTCAGCCCCACCGTAGTCTTGCCACTGCCCATGAATCCTATCAATATTACATTGTTCATTTGTCTATTGCCCCTTTATCTGACGCTTGCCTGCCGCCTTATCCGCATGACACCCTTTCGGTTTCGCAACACTACACAAAATGCTCCTTCAGTTTCTCATAAACCGTCAGTGCATTTTCCTCCGATATGCTCACATCATTCCACAACTCGTAAGCGATGATTCCCTGATACAATAACATTTTGAGTCCATTATAAGAATTCCCGCCGTGCTCTTTCACAAGCTTCATGAACTTAGTCTCCCACGGATTATAGATCAGATCAAATCCTGTATGAATCTTCTCATAAAATGACTCGTCATTGATCACCACATCGTCCGTATGTGGTGCAAGCCCTACGGAAGTTCCCTGAATCGCCAGATATTTTCCATTCGGAAGCTTCACATGATCTTCCATGATCATCGGCACGATCACTTTCCTTCCTGTCGCCTGGTTTACTTCCTCTGCTACCGTCTGTGCCTTACCAAATGTACGGTTTAACATATATACCTTATCCGCGCCTTTTACTGCGCACAGATATGCCACCGCTCTGGCAGCGCCGCCGGCTCCAAGCAGAATGATCTGCTCACCGCCTATTTTTATTCCCTCGCTTGTCATTGCGCGGTACAGCCCTTCCATATCCGTGTTATAACCTTTATATCCGCCGTCTGTTTTTACCAATGTATTAACTGCACCGATATTTTGCGCTAACTCATCAATTTCACACAGGCTTCCGATAACTTCGCTCTTATATGGCACCGTCACGTTCAGTCCCAGCAGGTTCAGGGCATCCGCACCTGCAACTGCCTGTTCCACCCTGCCAGCTTCTACCGGAAAAGGAACATACACCAGATTATGTCCTGACAATTCTGCCAGCGTATTATGTATCATCGGAGAAAGGGTGTGCTCCACCGGATTCCCGATCAAACCACACGTTCTCGTCTTTCCGTTAATATCCATGTCTTACCTCACATCTTTCCCTTAGAACGCTTGTAAAAGAACAACACGATCCATTCTAATCTGCGCTTTAAAATAATCTGTATCTCTTCTTTCGGATGGATTGGTTTCACAAGCCATGTCCTGATTCCCGCTTTCTTAGCGCCCCATACATCAGTAAAAAGCTGATCGCCCACAAACATAGTCGTCTCCGACGTAGTTCCCATCAATTCCATCGCCTTGAAGTAATTCTTTGTCGAAGGTTTTCCTGCCTTATAAATATACTGCGAATGCACCTCATCATTAAACATCTTTACCCGCGGTTCCTTATTGTTGGACAATAATAAACTCTCATAGCCAATCTTCTTAAGACGGTTAAACAATGCGATACTGCGTTTGTCTGCGGGCGCGCCATGAGGCACAAGCGTATTATCTATGTCAAAAATCACACCTCGATATCCTTCCGTATACAAACCTTCAAAATCAATCTCATATGCACTGTCCAGATATTCATCGGGATAAAATCGTTCAAACAGTTTCATGATTCCTCCATTTGGATTCCTTATGCATCTATGTTCTTTTGTAAAATAAATCCTCTCCTATCATAACAAAACCCCCTGCAACTATGCAAGGGGTTTCTATTCTTTACAAATTCTTCACGATTCTGTTATATCTCGCCGTAAAAATAATCCGCACGATATTACTTGCAAGCATCAGCAAAATATCCCACATAAGTACGGCATATGCCTTGCCGGATAAAGCGCTATACCATTCTGCACCTTCCCACAACTTATTTCCAAAGAAAAGAAACAGCACAATAAACAATGCCGCCATCAGAAAAATCCAGCGGAATACATTGGCAACGGTCATAGGCACGCTGGCTTTTGCTACGATCTCTTTTTCCTGTTCAGTCATACTTACTCCTTGTTTCTTTCACCTATTTGTCCAGTACCTTCTTAAGCTCATCCATAAATGTGTTGATATCCTTAAACTCCCGATATACGGATGCAAATCTGACATAAGCAACCGCCTCTAAATCTTTCAATTTATTCATGACGATCTCCCCGATCACCTGACTCGGAATTTCTTTTTCTTCCATATTGAAGACTTCTGTCTCCACCTCATCTACCAACTGATTGATCTGAGCAGCACTAATCGGTCTCTTATGGCACGCGCGCAAAACACCTGCCTCTATCTTAGATCTGTCATAGGTTTCCCTATTGTTGTCCTTCTTAATAATAATAAGCGGAATTGTCTCCACCTTCTCATAAGTGGTAAAGCGCTTATCACATTCGTCACAAACACGTCTCCTACGAATGGAATTGTTATCTTCGGCAGGTCTGCTGTCGATTACTCTGGTATTCTCATGACCGCAAAAAGGGCATTTCATCAGGGACATCCTCCTCAGTATCAATTTTTGTATTAAATAACGTGCAGATATACTACAACAGTTCCTATTTATTATAGGTTTTTTTTTCAATTATGTCAACTATTTTATGGAAACCAACCAGTTCACTTTTATTGATACTTTTCATATATACGCCTTAACCTAATCTTTGACTAATACATGAAAAGTGACTTTATATTTATATACATATATCTACAATAATGATATCGGGACCGATCTGTTTGATATCCTTATAACAAATAACATAGTTTGAATCGCTGCTTCCAAACAATCCGCACCATTTATTCTCCCCCGGAATGATCAGTTTAAAAATCTGTCCGGTACATTCATCAAACTCAAAATCGCACACTTTTCCCAGCTTTTGACAGTTTTTCAGATTGATCACTTCTTTTTTCTTCAACTCTGAAAATAACATAGGAACCTCTCCGGGCTTTTTATTATTAAATGCATCTACCACGAAAAGGTTCCTAATTTTTATTCTACTGAAATGTATTCATAATATATATAACCGATAGTACCATCTTCCAAAAGGATCTCATACCATTCTCCGTCCTCAACACTTCCATAACATGGGTATGTCTCCCCTTCCAACGCTTTCTTTAAAATATTAGTACCATCAGTACTCGGCTTATCACGGACATTTACTTTTTCATATGTTACCGTCAGCGTAGTCGTCTCTCTGTCGTCTCCGCCCGATGTATCCTGTCCGCCTTCCGGCTCCTGTTCCTCATTCCGGTCCTGCCCTTCCTCTTCTTCCTGCTGCTCTTGTTCTTCTTCCGCTATCTTATCGTAGTCCTTAGGCACATTCTGCCGATACAGATGAAATCCGAGCACAGCCACAACAACCAGAAGTACGCATCCTACGATCACTGTCATAATCGTGATGACATCTACTCCCTCATCATCGTCATCCCAGTCATCTTCGTCCCAATCGTCGTCTTCCCAGTCATCTTCCTGATACACCACCTTCTTCTTACGCGGCGGCTCGGGATAGGCAGGCTTTTTCCTATGCGGTGGTTCGGAGTCCGCAGGCTTTTTTCTGCGTGGGGACTCCGAATCAACAGATTTTTTCCTGCGCGTCAACTCATCCTCGTCGTCCGCTGCCCTCCTCTTGACAGGTGCGCTCTGTGCTGAAGCATGTGACGTAGCACTCTTGCGGGACGTAGTTCTCTCTGATTGGTCATATGCCGATGAACTACTTCGTGCTGACGTTGAGCTTGCCGCCGAACTATGTGAAGATGTTTTGCGGGGCGCGCTCCCCGTCCTGTGATCTGCCTTGATCTCCGCCGCAGTCTCAGAAAGAATATTTCTCTCGATCGCATCAATCGGAATATCCAGCGTATCCTCGGAAACTCCATGCGCACTACCATTTCCACCTACTAACCTGCCGCATTTCGGACAAAATTTCGCTCCGTCACGCAGCAATGCTCCACAGTCAGGACATCTTTTGTCCTTTATCGCTTTGGTGCCGCATTTCGGGCAGAACTTATCTGTCTCCATCAAATGGGCGCCACAGTTTGTACATATCATCCCTCTTTCACCTCATTACACTTTGTGCCGGCATACATCCTCTCTGACGGCACAACTATTCCTCTATTAATGTACCAAAAAACTCTCTTTTTGTAAAATAATATACAAAGATTTTTCCTTAAAATTTCATGAATAATTCCGGCTGATTCGTACATCCTTTTTAGAAAAGGCTAATGATTCAAAAATATCGGAAAGGCAGGACCAATCATGATACAGGGTAAAGTAGAAATCTGCGGCGTCAACACATCTAAACTGCCGCTTCTCAAGAATGCAGAAAAAGAAGAATTATTTAAACGGATTGAAGATGGCGATGACTCCGCGAGAAAAGAATATATCAACGGAAATTTGCGTCTTGTCTTAAGTGTCATTAAACGTTTTCATTCCAGCAACGAAAACGTGGACGATCTATTCCAGATTGGTTGTATCGGTCTGATCAAAGCCATCGATAATTTCGACAGCTCCCTCAACGTAAAGTTCTCCACATACGCCGTTCCCATGATCGTCGGCGAAATCAGGCGCTATCTTCGTGATGCAAACAGCATAAGAGTGTCCCGCTCCCTCAAAGACACCGCCTACAAAGCCATCTATGCAAAAGAACATCTTACCCGCGTAAATTCCAAGGAACCTACCGTCAACGAAATTGCCGCTGAAATAGGCATTCCCAAGGAAGATATCGTGTACGCACTGGACGCCATCCAAGTCCCGATGAGTTTATATGAGCCGGTCTACACGGACGGCGGAGATACTCTCTATGTGATGGACCAGATCAGCGACAAAAAGAACAGAGAAGAAATCTGGGTGGAACACATCTCCTTAAGCGAAGCCATGAAAAAACTGAGTGATCGTGAGTATGAAATCATCACTTTGCGCTTCTTCGAGGGTAAGACCCAGATGGAAGTTGCCAATAAGATTGGCATCTCTCAGGCACAAGTATCACGGCTGGAAAAGAATGCTTTAAAGACCATGAGAATGTACCTGACTGCATGACATCTTTCATTGAAAATCCGCCACATCAAAAGTCAGCGTAATATCCTTGCCTCCGTACAACTTAAAGTAATTCTGTATGATACGATCCGTGACAACGCGGATATTCTCTTTCTCTGTTCCCATCAAAACCACGAGAAACTGAGAACTGCTGTATCTTGTTCCTACATCCACGCCCCGCAGTGATTTACAGATCGACTGCTCCATACATTGCATGGCGATCTCCATGCGCTCTAATTTCACTTCGCTGCCGTCTGACGAGAACAGCGTAAACAGAAGAAGCTGCGTTCTCTGGTTGCTTCTCTGTGAAAAACGATTTACAAACTCATATATATGCCCAAATTCGGCATATTCGATCTGGAACGCTCCCTGCCTGGTTTCACGCTTTCTGATAAGATTAAGGATCGTCTCCAAATCACTCTTAGACTGTTCGGGTGTACGCACGAACCCGGTGCTCTGGTAGAATCCGTAATGTATATTCTCATTCTGTTTCACATGATAAAGCGCCTTGTCGGCTCTCTGATACATTTCCGCAAATTCATGTCCATCTCTTCCCGACAGACTGATGCCGATGGATAGCTGCGTTTCCTTGAGAATATCAACCTCTTCCTGTTTCTTGGCAAACGCATCTAATATCTCGTTCACCATAGCGATCGCACCTTCTCTGCTCGTCATTCCCTCTGCAAAATAAAGGAATTCATCTCCACCGGTTCTGCATACGATATCTCTGACACACACACTCCGCAGTACATCCGCCGTCACTTTCAATGCATAATCACCCGCCAGATGTCCATGCGTCTGATTGATCTGTTTAAAATGATCTAAATCAATAATCATCAAGCATCCGCCTGTGACTCTGAGGCCTGCCTCTATCTCGCTTTCACCCTTGCGCTTACTTAAAACACCTGTAAGATAATCCGTAGGTGCGTCCAAAATACTCTCGCTGCCCATGGCAATTCCATAAATCTTCTCACTGTCAAAGATCGGAGTCGCCATATCCTCTTCCAGCATCCACTGTTTCTCCAGCGCTCCTTCTTTGATCAGTTCAACAAAGATATCTACAAGTTCCGGATCCCACTGGGTTCCCTTGCCTTTCCTCAATTCTTCCATCACAATCTCATCACCGAGTCTTCTTCTGTAGACACGGTTGCTCGTCATGGCATCATATGAGTCCACCAGACCGATAACTCTCGCCACAAGCGGAATGGATTCCGCTTTTAATCCCTCCGGATATCCCTTGCCATCATAACGCTCATGATGATATTTGGCTCCGACACTGATATTCGCAAACATCTTAAAATCTTTTAAAATCTCTGCACCCATAACGGTATGCCCTTTAATCAGACGAAACTCCAGATCCGTCAGTTTGAATGGCTTATTAAGAACCGCATCGGGTATACCAATCTTACCGACATCATGTAACATTGCTACATAGTAAATATTCTGTATATCCTCTTCGGACCAGCCCAGTCTCTGCGCCAACAGCTTAGAATAAGCAGCGACTCTCAGGGAATGCCCCTTAGTATAATCATCTTTAGCATCTACCGTATTGGCAACCGTCATGATCGCCTGAATGGTAATGCGCTCCATCTCTCTTGTCTTCTCATCCAGCCTACGCTGCAGATCCTTCCGATAACCGTCCAGTTCCAGTGTGCTCTTAATACGGCTCAACATGATCTGCGGCTCAAAAGGCTTGGAAATAAAATCACACGCTCCCACGCGGAAACATTCTACTTCCGTCTCTGAGCTTCGGTCTGCAGTCAAAAATATGACAGGAATCTTTACCCAGCGTGGGTCAGCCTGCAATGCTTTCATAATCTCAAATCCGCCGATTTCCGGCATATTAATGTCCAGCAAAATCAAATCCGGTGTATGTCTATCCAGATATTTATATGCCTGCTTGCCGGAGTTTACGGCAACCACTTTATACATGTCACCCAAAAGGTTCTGTGCTGTTGACAATGTTAATCTGTCGTCATCAACAATTAAGATTATTTTCTTCATTTGCCCTCACATATGTTTGTTTGAAATTCCCCTAATCAAACATTTACACTTAAGAATACCTATGACTACTTAAAAATACTTATAGATACATGATATCATCACGGACTGTAAAAATCAATTGTCTTTACTCATCTCCTTTTTCAGTCTGCGCATGATCTTTTTCTCCAGACGTGAGATATATGATTGTGAAATACCTAACAATTCTGCTACCTCCTTTTGTGTCAGTTCTTTGCCATCCACACTGCCAAGTCCGAATCTTAACTTTATGATTGTCTGTTCTCTTTCTGACAGTTTTGCAATGGCTTTGATAAGCAATTTACGCTCCACTTCATTTTCCAGATCTTTGTAGATCACATCCTCGTCCGTGCCGAGGATATCCGACAATAGGAGTTCATTGCCGTCCCAATCCACATTGAGCGGTTCATCGATGGAGACCTCCATCTTGTGTTTACTGTTCCTTCTTAAGTACATTAATATTTCATTCTCAATGCATCTTGATGCATACGTTGCCAGTTTAATATTTTTCTCAGGATTAAAAGTATTGATGGATTTGATCAGCCCGATCGTTCCTATAGAGATCAGATCCTCGACTCCCACCCCTGTATTGTCAAATTTTTTAGCAATATATACAACCAGCCTCAGATTATGTTCTATTAAAATTGCCTTGGCTTCATCTTCATATTCTGTGCCAAGATCGCTTATGATCTCATTTTCTCTCTCACTCTCAAGCGGTGGCGGAAGCACCTCCGTTCCGCCTATGTAATGAATATCTCCCTGCCTTGTCATAAGGAATCTTGTATCCTTATGTACCATCTTAAATTGAATCTTGCCGGGAATTGCCACCTTTAGAACCATTTTCATTCCTCCTAGTCTTCTAATAACCGGGGGTGAAGTATCATCTGATAAATACTTTCTTCTGGTATTCCCGTATTACAAATCGCTACAATGACGTGTTCCTTTCTAATACTCTCTTCCCTATCCTCCACTGTTAGTTCCGGCAGTTCGTATGCATTCAGGATACCCCTGTCTTTACCGATGCTTTGAAAAGGAATTGCATGATACTTTTCCGGCATAAACACGGAATCTATCTGACTTGCCAGTTTCGCGCTGATCAAACATACTGGCGCTCTGCTGATAGGATCCGACAGATGATTCCCTGTGTCCAACAATGCCTGTACCTGAAGTTCCTTACCAAGCTTCGGAACATAAATCGTTACCGTTCTCAAACAGTTTTCTTTCCTTTTTCCGACAGTCATAATAATCTTCAACATGATCCGATACGACAAATAACCTGTTAACAGTGTTATGACAAGGCTCATATTTCCTCTGAGAATCATTCTCAATCGGTTCAGAATCCATATCATGATACTCCCTAAAAAAAAACCACAGCCAGCCATCACCAGACTCCCCTGGATCAGCCTCCTGCTATGATATATCCGGAAAGAAACACTTAGCATGCACATACTGACAGGAATAGCGCTTATAAGGATTCGAATTCCCACTGTACCGGCTGGCAGCATTATCACCGCGCTAAGCATCACCGCCCCGATCAATGCTCCGAACCAGATTCGTCTGTGCGTGGCAGTACACTTAAGAATCTGTCCGGTCAGGGACAGCATATACAGATTGCTTGTCATCTGCAGGATAAAAATGCTGTCAATATATAATTTGTAATACACATCCCACCTCCGTGCTTCTGCTTAATTATAAAAAAACGAAGGTGAATATTCTGTCGCAATCAGGGAGCATTTCCACTATTTTTGCAGACAGATAACAACAAAAAACCACAGGATGTCTCTCCTGTGGTCTTAAGTCTTATTTACTTCTAAGGAAATCCGGAATCTTCAGAGATTTCTCTTCTACAGAACTCTTGATATCTTTGGTCTTATTGATTCCGTTGATCGTCTTAAGCTGTGCAGGATTGGCTTGTCCTGCCGTCATACCGACGCCTGCTTGTTTCACTCCGCCGATCGGTGCTGCAAAATTACCGAGTCCGGCACCCGGCACCGTACCAACTGTCTGTTTCCCCTGTAAAGAAGTCGGTGTTATGTATCCGGACTTGAATCCGAGTCCGCCAACTTGCTTCGCCTTCTCTTCAATACCGGTGGCGATGATTGTGATATTACATGTATCTGTCATATTCACATCATACATTGCACCGAAAATAATATTAACATCATCACCTGTAAGTTCCTGTACATAGCTTGCCGCATCGTTGGCATCTGCCAGAGAAATATCACCGGATACATTGATAATAACATGGGTAGCTCCGGAAATAGTAGTCTCCAGCAAAGGACTCTCCACTGCCATCTTGACAGCTTCACTGGCCTTATCATCGCCCTTGCCCGTACCGATACCGATATGTGCAATACCCTTATCCTTCATAACTGTCTGTACATCCGCAAAGTCAAGATTAATAACAGAAGGTACGTTGATCAGATCCGTAATACCCTGTACTGCCTGCTGAAGCACTTCATCTGCCTTCTTCAAAGCATCCGGCATGGTTGTCCGTCTATCAACGATTTCCAATAATTTATCATTCGGGATAACGATCAGTGTATCTACATTATCCTTGATCTTATCAATCCCTGCAATAGCATTCGTCATACGGGCTTTTGCTTCAAAACGAAAAGGTTTAGTCACAACACCTACAGTCAGAATACCCATATCTTTAGCAAGCTTCGCAACAACCGGCGCAGCTCCCGTACCTGTACCGCCGCCCATACCACAGGTGACAAATACCATATCTGCACCTTTGAGCGCCGCAGCCACTTCGTCTGAGCTTTCCTCTGCAGCCTTCTCGCCGATCTCCGGCTTGGCTCCTGCTCCCAATCCCTTGGTCAGCTTCTCGCCGATCTGTAACAGTGTAGGCGCCTTACATAACTGTAACGCCTGTTTATCTGTGTTAATTCCGATAAATTCTACTCCGTCTATCTCTTCATCTATCATTCTATTTACAGCATTGTTGCCTGCGCCCCCGACACCGACTACGATGATCTTAGCAGCAGACTCAGCATCATTTGACTTAATCTCAAGCAAGGTAATTCCTCCTTCTTTTCCCAAAGACTCTCATACATTATCATATAATTATTTTCCGAAATTCGCAACCTATTTTTTTGTTTTTATACGGAATTATACTAAATTACCAATTATAACCAATATTTACTCTTCTATGATAAACATATTTAATCCTGCTCAAAGGTGTAGGATTTCGTATCTTCGCTATATTCCCGCATATCAAGCGTCCCCTTCTTACCAGCAAGTTCCGGCAGAATATATTGCAGTTTCATAATCTTTTCATCAATATACTGGCTATCTCCCAGCGCGACTTTCGCCTCTCCAAACAGTAAAGTAACCTTGTAATCCGGATCAAAATAGATTCTGTCTGCCGACATGGAATATCTTTCCAACTGCTGTGTAATGTTAAGTATCTCACTGAATATATCCGGATTTTCTACCGGAAGAGGCTCATGAAGGATCACATGATCAAATTGCAGCCCTGTCACCTGTGGAATACCGGTCGTCTTCTCTGTCGATGTCTCCACCACAATACCGTCTTTGTCAAAATACACATACCGCCCCAGATAAGATACATAACCCGCCATCGCCTTCTCATACACAGTGATTCTGACTGTATCCTTCGCCTCTATCGCCACATCCATCGTCTGGATAAAAGGAATGTCTTCCATTCCTTTATCCCTGTACTTTAATGAAAGAAATAAAGAGTTATTACCGTATCTGCCGCCCATTACCATCTCCATGATCTCTTCGTTGGTATAATGGACATTACCTTCCACATATACTGTAGTGATCGTGTAATTATGAATGATATACTCATAGCCTCCGATCAGTATGACCAGCAAAATGAGTAAACTAACGGACAGGATCAACATCCTTTTGCCTTTGCCAAAACGCAGCCTCTCTTCCCGTCCGCGTTTACTCTTCTGCGGTTTATAATCATCATTTTTGACCAGCCGCAGATTCGGATTCCTTTTCTTTACTTTTCTGACCGTTTTTTTGTTAGCCATTCAAAAACCTCTTGTTATCTAAACACCGGTTCAAGCCAGTTCCACATCGGCTCCCAGCTCTCTTAAACTGAGTACGATATCCTCATATCCTCTGTCAATATAATGCCGGTTCGTCACAATACTCGTTCCTTCCGCCACAAGCGCCGCGACTACAAGCGCCGCCCCGCCGCGCAATTCTTCCGCCTGCACGATCGCGCCATGAAGTCTGCTGTTTGCCCCGATATACGCTGTATTACCATGAACCGTGATATCCGCTCCCATTCTGCAAAGTTCCGGCACAATGCGAAAACGATTTTCAAACACCGTCTCTTCGATACGTCCTCCCTGTCCCGACACAGCCATAACTACCATAAAAGGCGACTGCATATCGGTAGGGAATGCCGGATAACAACCCGTTGTCAACGTACGACATCGACATTCATGATCTCTTCCAGTAATCAGAATGCCGTCTGTCTCATAGTCGATTGCCGCTCCCATTTCTACGGCACGGGACAGTATACTTTCCATGTGATGAATCGGCGCATCCCGCAGAAAAATACGCCCTCCGGCACACATACATGCACTCAGATAGGTTCCCGCCACAATACGGTCTGCCGGAACGCGGTATCTGACCGGTCTAAGCTTCTTCACTCCGCGGATAATCAGTCGTTCACTGCCAACACCTTCTATCTGCGCGCCCGCACGTTGCAAGAAATCACATAATGCCTGTATTTCCGGTTCTCCCGCCGCAGGTTCAATGATCGTCTCACCCTCCGCCAGCACTGCGGCAAGAATCACATTCTCCGTGACGCCGACACTGACAAACGGGAGTCTTAATACAGTACCGTTAAGCCCTCCTGTTTCTGCACAGAATCCTCTCTCCGTCTCCTCGATCACAACCCCCATCCTGCGAAGTGATTGTAAATGCAGGTCGATGGGTCTTGATCCTATCACACAGCCCCCGGGATACTCCATACAGACTCTTCCCGTTCTGGCAAGCAGCGCCCCCAAAAGCATAATAGAAGAACGCATCACGCCTACAGAATCCGAAGGCATGTCACACTCCGACAGTCCCTCAGTATTCACCCGCACAAGCGTTCCTTCCCGCTCAACCTTACACCCCAGACTCATAAGCAGCCTTTGCATATGATAAACATCTGAGATATCAGGACAATTCTCTATTTCACAAGTACCGTTTATCAACAGTGTCGCCGCAAGGATCGGCAGCGACGCATTTTTTGACCCTTGTATCGTAGTCTGTCCCTTCAGACAGTTACCGCCATAGATACGAATAGCGTCCATATTCCATTACCTCTAATCTAAAAAATATGACCTATTCTATCTATATGGTTTTATGATGAAAAGTTGTTTTGTCCTTATAAATCTTTGAGTCGTATTCCTCTCGCCACACTTAAAACAAGCCCGATCTCAATCAAAAGAAACATCACCGAAGATCCCCCGTAACTGATAAACGGCAATGAAATACCGGTATTGGGGATCGTGTTGGTAACGACCGCAATATTTAAGATCACCTGAATAGCTATATGTCCGAGCACACCGACTACAAGGAGCGCTCCAAACAGATCCGGTGCATTGTTGGCAATCACCATAAACCGCCAGATCAGCAGGATAAACATAATAATTACCGCAAAGCCACCGAACAGCCCCAGTTCTTCACAGATGATAGAGAAAATCATATCGTTCTGTGCCTCTGGAAGAAATCCCAGCTTCTGCATACTCTGCCCCAGTCCTTTGCCAAGCACGCCTCCGCTCCCAATGGCATAAAGCGCCTGTATCGTCTGGAATCCTTTGCCGCTGGCATATGCCTCGGGATCGAGCCATGCCAGAATACGCGCACCACGGAAATTCAAATCCTCCACCTGATTCTCCGCCATCTGCACTACAACAAAAACCACTACTACTGCCCCCGCCAGCGTCGCGATCGCAAGCAGGATAAACCTCTTATAATCCGGGCAGGATACGAAAAGCATCAACACCGCAATCCCCACAACGATGATCGCCGAACTCAGATTCTGTGTAATCCTCCATATCATCAATGCAATCGGCATAGGCACTAACATTACCATCCAGAATCCTTTTCGGTTTCGTATCTGCTTTCCCATGGTGCAGATCATACTTGCCAGAAACAAAATCATACACAACTTGGCGACCTCCGCAGGCTGCAGGGAGATCGGACCTATGTACAGCCATCTTTTTGCTCCGTGTGACTCATGCCCGAAGGGGATGATCAGCAAAATCAACACCACCGAAACGATATAACCGATCACGGCAAACCGTTCCCAGAAATGATAAGGAACGTTCGCCACAAAAATCATTGCTATCAAACCCAGTATTGTAGCAAACAACTGTTTCTTTAGATAATAGGCGGAATCCCCAAAATCGAGATTCGCCTCATAGGAACTGGTAGAATATACCATAATCAGTCCAAACCCCAGCAGAAACAATACGATGAAAAGCAAACTGTAATCCATAAAGTTCTCATTATTTGATTGTCTTCTACGGGAAGAATTTCTTTCTGCCACTTATTCTGATTCCTCCAGATTATTTACAAGCTCTTTAAACAGCTTACCTCTGACTTCATAATTCGGGAACATTCCCCAGCTTGCGCAGGCAGGCGATAACAGTACCGCGTCGCCGCTATGCGCCTGTTTTACACATATCTCAAATGCTTCCTCAAAACTATCAGCCAGAATAGTATTCTCTATTCCGTGTCTTCTCGCGCAGTCCGCAATCTTTTCTCTCGTCTGTCCGATGAGTACCAGACATTTCACTTTGTTATCAAAAGCCTCGATCCACTCATCATACTCACTCTGCTTATCGTAACCGCCGCCAATCAGTACAGTAGGTTTGTTCATCGCCTTGATTCCCTGAATAGCGGCATCCGGATTCGTGCCTTTGGAATCATTGTAATAGTCAACGCCTCTCTTGGTCGCCACAAATTCTATTCTGTGTTCTACCGCTTTAAACTGTCTGATCACGGACAGTATCGTCTCCATGGGAACACCCATCGCCCGCGTGATCGCGATCGCTGCCATCACATTTTCCACATTACACATGCCTACCAGATTCATATCATGGATATTCATAATAGGCATCGTCTCTCCTTTTTCAGAAAGGCATATTTCCTCCCCCTCCAGATACAAACCGTCCGTCAGCCTATGCGCCGATGAAAACCATACCACATGTGCAGGACATCTGTCACCTATCTCTCTCGTATAATCATTGTCATAATTGAGCACGCATGTCTGTTTGTTTGTCTGATTTTTGGTGATAGCCTCTTTAACCGCCGCATAATTTTCCATTGTATGATGTCTGTTTAAATGGTCGGGCGTTATATTCAAGATTGCCGATACCTCCGGACAAAACTGCTCCGTTGTTTCCAGTTGGAAACTGCTGATCTCCGCTACCGTCACACTGTCCCGCGTGGTATTAAGCGCCGTCAATGTATACGGATTCCCGATATTCCCCACCACATCAACGCTGCTGCAATGTGCTGCCATGATCTCTCCTACCAGCGAAGTTGTAGTAGTCTTTCCGTTCGTGCCAGTGATCCCAATCACCTTTCCCCTGCCAAGTCTGTAAGCCAATTCTATCTCGCCCCAGATTTTGATGCCCTTCGTTCGAAATCTCTCCGCAAATTCCGTATCCGTAGGTACACCCGGACTGAACACTGTAAGCGATATCGATTCCAATATCTCCTCCGGAAGTTCTCCGAGGATCACCTCTATATCGGTACCCTGCGCCAGCTTCGCTTTAACTGATTCTATATCCAGTTTATCATTAGAATCAAACAGAACCGGACGCGCCCCCACGCTCCATAACGCTTCTACAGCACCCATTCCGCTGAGTCCCGAGCCAACCACCAATACTTTTTTATCCTGCAATTCTTTCATACTGCACATGTCTGCACACTCCTGCTGCTTACTTCTTTAATTTTACTGTTTTATTCAGTCTTGATTTACACTGTCTTGATCTCAACATGAATCAAACGCCCATTAACGCCACGAGACACAGCAGCGCAGTCACAATAGAAAATACGGCAACTACCCTCGTCTCCGACCAACCGCACAACTCAAAATGATGATGGATCGGTGCCATCTTAAAGATACGCTTTCCTCCTGTCATCTTAAAGTATGTGACCTGTATGATCACGGACAGAACTTCTATCATATAAATAAATCCCACAATCACTATAAAAAGAGGCATTTGCATCATATAAGCCGCAGCCGCCACAAAACCGCCCAGCGCAAGCGATCCTGTATCCCCCATAAAAACGCTCGCCGGATACACGTTAAACAGCAGAAATCCAAGCAAAGCTCCTACCACCGCACAGGTAATCGGCTCAATGCCGCTGCCGGTGCCGATTGCCACTACGCTAAAGAATGTCGCCACCAGCACGGTGACCGAACTTGCCAATCCGTCCAGCCCATCAGTAAAATTCGTACCGTTAACGGTTCCTATCACGATAAAGAATAAAATCGGAATATTCGCCCACCCGAAATCCAAATACACGTCGTTAAGGAACGGAACCTTCATCACAAGCGATACGTCCGTATATCGCATCAGATAAAAAACGAACACTCCCGTTACCACGATCTGCAATGCAAACTTCTGCCATGCTCTAAGTCCCATGGAGCGCTTCAATACAACTTTAATATAATCGTCTATAAATCCGATCAGCCCGAATCCAAGCGTCAGAAACAAAACAGGAATGATCTTCGGATAATCTTTTACAAAGAAAAGCGATGTGATCACCACACTGACAAGAATCAGAATACCGCCCATCGTCGGTGTTCCGGTTTTCTTTAAATGACTCTCCGGTCCTTCCTCTCTTTCAGTCTGACTAACCTTAAGCCTCCGCAAAAAAGGAATCACCACAGGTCCCAAAATCACACTGATCACAAAAGCTATCATTACCGACATCAAAATCGTTGTATTCATAACGCCTCCATCACACATCTAAACCGCATCGCCCGCGCACCACTGCCGAGAATGCGCTTTTTGCACTGCACATCAAGAACAGCGAAAGCTATGCACTACTGCCGAGAATGCGCTTTCTGCATTCTCGTGGACATGACTTAGTTGTTCTTAGGCTGCGTTTTATGCAGCCTTAGTACAACTTCATGTCCTATTATAGTCTATCTTTTCCAAATATGGAAGAATGTTTTCAAAAAGCTGTCGCACCACCGGAGCGGCAATCTGTCCTCCGTAATATGTCCCCTGCGGATTATTAATGATCGCAACCGCCAATACCTGAGGGTTATCCGCAGGTGCAAATCCCAGGAATGATGCTATGTATTTACCGCTTCCTCTCGGCAGCGTCTGACTGGTAGCCGTCTTTCCACCTATCCGGTATCCTTCCACGGCACCGTTCTTGCCACTGCCATCCGCCACTACCTGCTCCAATATATATCTCATAGTCTCGGAAGTTTCTTCAGACACCACATTGTCTCTGACGGGATAACTGAACACATGGCTGTTGCCGCCATCCGAATCAGCCACTCTCACCCCAAAGTGCGGCGTCACTCTCCTGCCGCCGTTTATAATTGAAGAAGCCGTCACTGCAAGCTGTATCGGCGTAATCTGAAACGACTGCCCGAACGAAATCGTGGCAAGTTCCACAGGACCGATGTTCTCTACATTATGCATGATTGTGCCTGCCTCGCCGGGCAGATCGATCCCCGTCCTGTCAAGCAGTCCGAACTGTTTGAAATAGGAGTAGTAACGTTCTACTCCGATCCGCTGCCCTACAGTAATAAAAACCGGATTACAGGAAACTACCAAAAAGAGAGTATATCATAAATTCATTCTATGATTCTAACACAATCCAAGTGCCTGTATGAGTATTTCCATTTCTCTTATATTGCAGTTTTCCCTGCTCTTTTAACTCTTTAATAGATATACTTACATAGGAATCGCCTACCCCAAGCATCTTAGGCAGCTCCTTAGCCAGCATATGCGGATTCTTCTGAAAAATATCCAATATCTGACGATTAATTTCTTTTCTCCTCTCTTTAAATATATTGGTATGTACATATTCCGTACTGATCCGAAAAAATTTTTCACTCAACTCCTCGTCTATGATACTGCTGTCGTATATCTTCAATAATCCGAGCAGCTTCATTCTATTAAAGATTATCTCTATTTTACCACTCGGATATACAATAATCCTCTCAATTTTCATCACAAGTTCTTGTATTTTTGCTTTGTCAACGATCTCACCACTGTTCAAAGACTCTCTGATCGCGGTCAGTCTCTCTTCGTAATCGGAAAAAACATTGCTTTTTTCTTCCAATGAACGTATTGTATCAGAAACAGGCTGCATCTGGCTATCAAGTTCTGCATTATACTGCTTAAATTCCTGATCACGGATCGTCTCATTCATCAGCTTATCAAAAAGAACTCTCTTCTTTTTTGCCAGTTTATCATATTCTTTTCTGAGCTTGGCAAGTTCTTTTTCCATCGAATCATCGCGGATCGCTTTCTTGACAGCCTCCAGCGCCTCATCGATGATGCTCTGCTGCGCTCCGAAAAGGCTTTCATACTGCGTCTTGCATGCCGTCTCTATCAGCGTGTTCATTTCATTCTCCAACAGATTGATATTATCGCATCCTTCGGGATTGGATTCTTTTCTCCCCTTCTTGAGCGCCGTGGAGCACTTCCATTCAGCAAGTTTTCTGCTGCCTGACTGAAAGCTAGTTCTATAATATACCGCACTGCACTCAGCACAGATCAGTTTGCCTGACAGATTATACATGCCGACCCGCGACATGTCTCTTGTATATTCCCTAAATCTGCAATCGACTCTGCGCTCCTCCATGGCTGCCAGTACTTCTTCTTGATATTCCTTTGATACGATTGCCGGCAACGCATCATCTACATAGATCCATTCTTCCGGTGGCAGATTGACAAAACGCTTCGTATCAAAATCATATTCTCTCGTATGGAGCACCATCGTACCATGCGCCCGAGGCGAATAGAGCATCTTCCGCCACTGCACGTCAGATATCATGTTGCCGTTTTTGCCCCTTATTCCCCGATCATACATATAATTGGAGATTCTGTAACAGCCGATGCCTGATTTTGCCATATCGAAAGCAGTTCTGTATGCTTCCGCCTCAGCCTCATTGATTACGTATACATCCTTTTCAATCCTATCCCACCCGAACATCGGTCTGGTAATGTTAAGCCCTGCGGTCTGTTTCTGTCTGAGCTGCTCCTGCCGGCGTCTGTGCGAGTTCTTGATCTTTTTAGACAACTCTCTGCTGAACTCTTCGGCAAGAATTGCCTTGATTCCGGATATCAGACTGTCATCTGGCGTATAAAACTTATTGTCAATATAAATATAGAGCTGCTTATTATTCTCTGTAAGCTTATTCAGAAACAGATACCAGTCCTTCGCCGATCTCATCAGCCTGTCAATTGACTTGATCATGACAATATCGAATATGTCTTTCTCCATATCTTCCAGAAGCTTTTGATATTCTATGCGGTTCTTGACTGTTGTTCCGGATTCGCTCTCGATATACTGTGCTGTGACAGTCCAGTTCATTCTGATCGCAATCTCACGGCTTTCCTCTGCCTGAATAGCAAGTGCATTCTTCTGTGCCTCCTCTTCTGTAGAGCACCGATTGTAAATGCCGACGCGCGGTGCCGGGGTCGGTGATTGTCGTCCCGCTACCATGGTCTCCTCCCTGTCATCACTTTATTTAAGCGTTTCTTTGTTTAGCGCCCGTTCTTCTGCTGTTCATTGATGATATTTCTCATGCGTCTCTTTTCCTCATCGCTGATCAGTCCCTCCTGCTCAAGGATCTCTGAAATATTAAGCAGTAATTGTTTCTTGATTGCATCCATATCTGCACCATTCATATCAACTTACCTGCATGTACAATTCTTGCTCAATCTTATTCATGCAGGAGCGCTGATATTACTCCCTTTCGTAAATTTATGCTATATCGCATGGTCATAGGTTACTAATAAACTTCATAAAAAAAGATACCTGCTGATAGGTATCTCAAAATTTTTCTGGTTGATTTTTATTCTTTCGTACATTTTCTTTTTCGTCCAAAACAGACTTGATTGCAATCTGTGCCTTCTTTTCATTTAACTGCTGCATGATAGATTTACGTTCCGGTTCTGATTGCGCTGCCTTTGCCTGCTCCATGATCTTGCTTCTGTCATACTGTACGGTTCTCGTTCCTGCGACAGTGTCTATTTTTATCTTCTTAAGTAATGTATATGATGGCTGATTCTTTGAATAATCGTAATTTTCCATAGGAAAAAAGGAGCGACAACACATAGTTGGAATATTTGTTTTGTCCGCCTTGCTTCTATCACTCATAAACATGAAGACAATATTTAATTCATATACATTTTCTAATAAAACATCTGCTTCTATGCGCGAAGTCTGATGCTTTGAATTAATATATTTAAACACGATCTGATTACTATCCAATATATTCTCCAGCTTTTCTAAAAGATTTAATCTAGCATTCATTTTTGGAAAAAATCTGCTACATTTTATCAAATCATATGTAATTCTTTCATTTAATATATTATTAAAGACTTTTTCTTTATTAGGCTCACCTTGTAATGCCGCAATATCAGTTAATTTATGCAATCCCGCTAAATGATAAAAATCAGATTTTTCAAAAGATAGAGCAAATTTATAAATATTCTGTTTCTTTGCAATTTCAAAATAATATATTGTTGATAATAGATTATGAAATTTGCTTGCCGTTTTCTTTAGTAAATCCATATTTTCCTCCAGAATAGAAAAAATCCTATCATATGACAGGACTTCTTCTAAAGCATTTTCGTTCGGCATCTCTGCCTACTCCGGCTTGTGGTACCGCTGCATAACCCACATGAGACTCCACAGATAGGCGCATGCCGGCGCGCTGTCTCTGTATCATAGCCTTGGCGGACACTCTGGTTGCCCGTCGCTAATATTATATTACAAAATCCTTTGGATTATGTCAATATGAGCTGTAAGCTGAAGTATATGATTTCTATAAATAATCCTCTGTGAGTGTCGGACATTTACATACAACATACACCTTCGTTAAGCAATAAAATATGAATAAATATCCCCCACTCACAAATGACTATTAGTTTGTGCCGGTGGCTGTTGGTCAGCTCCACAGGTTACCCTCATATACCCATTTCGCAGTATATTACTCTACCTCTCCCATTCCTATGGGTAGACTCCCCTCAAGTGTGTATCATTATGACTGACATACATATCATCGCCGCATCCTTTACCGGAAGATGCGTTACATAGAACAGATTTTATCGCTCGTCTTATTACCTGTTATGAATTAGACGTTTCAAAAGATCAAGGTTATCGCGAATCCACTATGAAGCTCCATGTATTCAGAACGTTACCGGACTTTATGACGCAAATGCTATATTCTTACACAAATTTGCGGCGTATTTGTCAATGATCGGATTTATATAGAAAAGCCTTTACTGGCTGCTTCTACCTAATTAAAATATTTATTATATAAAAAGGCTCTATTGGCTGCTTCTACCTGTAACAAATAATCAAAAACGGAATCTAGGGTGAAGTCTGTCAAAATATAGGAAATATTAAAAACAAAATGACATACAGAACGCAAACTACCATGTCTAATATTAAAAAAGCCTCCAGAGAAAGAAAAGCTAAGAGCAATTTAGATACAAAATAAGCACATATAAAATAAATTGTTATTTCAACCAAAATGCGAACAAAAGCTTTAAATATTTTCATAATTTTCCACATATACGTTTTCCTCTAAAAATATAAAACATCTCTCATTCTCATTTTATCTCCGCTCCATTTTCATCTGAATATGACACATTCTTCTCAAAATAACGCCACACAAAGTTACATTGATAACATCTCAGGATTATCAAAAATATTACCAATAACCTCGTCTTCACTTTTCCCTTGATCATCTTTTCCCATTGCATAATAACTGCTGCCATATTTAAAATAAAATCCGCAGAACCCAACATCAAAATATACCACTTGTCCCACTATATAACCTGCATCTCCAAATATCTCTCGCCTTACAATATCATTTTCATATACCTTTTTACCATTCTTATCATTGACACCTATATACTGACAAACAGTTTCAGAATCAATTAGAAATCCGCCCTCTAATTCTGGTGTGTTTATGTAATTTTTGTTACACAAATATCCCTCAACCCATTCTCCGTCGAGATGTTCATTTTGCGATAATTCATGTATACGTTTTCCTCTAAATAAAATTTCTCTCATTTTGCCACCGTTTTTATTGGAATATGCTTAATCACTCTATGTCCACAGTTTGAGCAGTACTTCGCATCTGCATCTAAAAGCTGACTCTGACATTTAGGGCAAAAATACTGTCCGTTCTCTTCTATTAAATAAACAGGCAGTTCCCGTTTTTTAAGACTCTCGTTTTCTGATCGCAGATGCTCTGTCTCTGCCAAAATCATCAATTCTGCATCAGGCTCCGCGTCTGCACTGTCCATGACTGTCGCTTTCAGCTCATGTGCTTTATTTTCACAGAAAAAAATAAAAGAATCTAATTTATTCCATTTAGCTGAATTCATTTCGGGATTCCTTCTATCTGCTTTTTCTTTGCTAAAGTACTGGCAGCACCGTCAGGAATCTTAACGCCGAGGTACATGCTTATACTTCCCACTGCTTCCTTCTGGTACATTCTCCCATTGATGATGGCGCTGACATATTGTCTTGTCCATTTAAACTTATCAGCTATATCATTAGTATCCAAATCTGCATCAATCATGGCTTTTTTTACTTGTTTTGACCAGTCAGAATAAATCACATTCTTCATCGCTTCCTCTCCTTTTTTCTACAAGTTTCATCAAAAACTATGCCTTTACTTTGTAAATTAAAAAAGCTACAATAAAATAGCGTATAGTATACCCTAGGGAAATTATCTTCGGCGGAAATGGCGGTTTCCGTTTATTCTTGGTATGCTTCGCTATATCATCTATCATATATAAACTATTTATAGAAAGTATAACTGGATATATCCATTTTGTCAACTTATTTTGGATATATCCATCAAGAGGTTTTTAATGGAATCTGTTATTAATCGACTTTTAGCACTCATAAAACAATCTGAATTAACTGATAAACAAATCTTAAAAGAACTGGATTTATCCCCATCTAGTAGCATGATTGCAGACTGGAGAAGAAAAAAAAGCACCAATCCTTCAAGCGATACCATTATAAAATTTGCTAATTTTTTTCATGTGAGCACGGATTATATTTTAACGGGAAAAATTAATTGTGATACTATTTCTGATGATGAAAAAGAATGGATTGCATTATATAGAAAGCTTATCTCGCATGATCCCTCACTCGCTAAAGAATGTCGTAGCTATATAGAAGGAAGTATTATAGGCTATCAAATTGGGAAAGAATCTAATCAAAGTCCCTCACAATCATAAAATTTTTTTAAGTTTTTTGGTGATCGGAACATTCCGACCACCGTTCAAATTATCTAACTAAATTTTTACCTTAACAATCAATGTCCTAATAATCATAATAACATAGTAAACATTGACGATTGGAAATGCGATTACACCGATTATTATAGAAAATCCAATTTTAAGGATCCAAAAAATCAATACTGCATCATGGTTACCGAATAAGTTAAATTTTACTACTTTATTAAAAAAAGTTAATCCAAACAAAACGACTGGTAATACCAATGCCCCGTTTTTATCGAATCCACCGCCATTCACTCCAAATAAGTAACCACTAATTATATAAAGAATGATTGATTTAACCCATAACCAAATATATTCCTTGAAGTAATTTCTTTCATCCATGTCATTCTCCTATTGCACTTTCATATTCGTACTGCTCTATGTTTTTCGTAACACAGTTATTAAACAGAGAATCTATTTCTTCATATCCCAGATAATAATAACTACCCTTCATAAATGCCTCACCTGTAACACTTCCAAAGAAACCTGACCCATGTGGCATACTATAATCTGTAAGATCAACACTGCAAGTACCATCTTTTAAGATGATAATGTTTTTAAAAGAACAATATGTATAAAAGGAAAACTCATTTTCTGAATTTGCAACGCTTATCTTATATACACTATAAAAAATATTTTTATCCCAAGCTGACATTCCCTCTTTTGCTGTTAATAAATAACAACCGACATATTCAGAAGAAACTAAAGAATCCTTTTCAACCCATGAATTTGCTACTTGTGCATTAATAGCATCTTCAAATTGCTTATTCATTTTATTAATGGAGTCTTCCGGGATTTCACTTATACTCATAACGTATCTGTCTGTCTCTGGAACAATAAATTCCTTTGTATTGCTCTCTGCTGTATACCCTGACTGTGCCAATTTATTTTCATCATATTCTGCCGTTACAGTAACAACATCTCCCACTTTCAAATTATCTGTTTTATCAAGAGTATATCTTTGCACACCAATATAATGATCCGTGTTGGCATCAATCAGAGTTGCTGTAACATCGGGTGCAATGCCTTGATATTGAACATCTATATTTTCAAAAAGATCAACAGTTGACAATTCTGACAAATTATTGACGGTATACTTTAACTCTGAATCAGCTACAAGTTCGAAATCATAATCTTCCAATGCAGCCTGATCTATCGTTACCGTTACTGTTACTTCATCGCCATTGGATAAATTTTCAGTTGGTGCCACATCATATGAAACAGCCATTTCGATATATAGCGCTTCTGCAAGAGTATCCAGTCCTTCAATACTTTTAATTCCAGCAGCTTCAAGTGCCTCATTTTCCCATGTGTATTCATTGTCTAATTTAGCCACTCCAAACCCGTCATAACCTTCAAAGTTAACTGTAATATTCTCAGTTACACTAATTTTCTTTTTACCACATCCCGTTAATAATACACCCATAATGATAAGTGCTATCATTAAAATCTTTTGCTTCTTCATAATATGTTTTCTCCTATCTCTATACACTTTTTATTTATCCCACACAAACAGCGGTGGACAATTCTTTTCATTATTTGATACTGTTATACTTTTATTGGTATCTGCTTTATTACAAGAGCGGCAATAATAGAAACTGCCATAAGCGCCTTTGGGCTGATATATAAATTTTTTGCCACAACTCCAACAGTAAATCGGATAATTATATGGATTGTTCAGATTCTTATCCTTCAGCTTCTTTATCAGTTCTGCCTCAATATCCATATTTTTCTTATAAAGTTCCAGCCTTACAAGTGGAATCTCATGCTGCGCTGCTATATAATCCTTAAATCTGTCAAAAAACATAGTTGATGGATTCGTCTTATGCTGTGATCCGTCCGCTTCAATGATAAGCACCGGCAGATGTGCTGATCTGTTATAAACCGTAAAGTCAAAATGGGATAATTCAAAATGTTTTCCAGAATAACTATTATCGTCAACTAATTCGCAGAACTTATCATACATGTTTTTAAAATCATCATATCTTCTATATTCTTTAAAAACCTCGGAAAGCGGCATATGCGGAAAAATGCAATAATATTCTGTGTCAATAATTTTATGTAAGTATTGAAATACTTCATGCTCTGCCTTGCTGTCCCATAATGAAATGCTAGTATATATGGATTCCGTCTTTTTACTATTTTCATCCATGACCTAAAAACCTCTTGAAAAATAAATTTATCATAATAACATTTGACATTACATCAGACATTACTATTAACGACAATTATTCGCATATTATGCAGCAAATTATTTATAACTTTCCAACTTCATATAACAATGCGTAGTTGTTCCTTTAATTCTATATGTTGCTATTTTTCCACACTCTTTATCATATATAAATTTATCCATTGACCAGAGATCACTTGTCGTTGCCGCAATATGTGCTATTAAATTCACACTTGCTCCTTCCGGAATATCCGTCTCTGCCAAGTCGATTGTACGCTCCGCCGCACAACATATATCATGGTAACCATCCGGTTCATAAAGACCTCCTCTGTTTACGCCAGTCCAAGAAATTTGCATGCGTAAAACAAAAGCTCCTTGATTCTTCAACTTTATATATCTGACTTTATCCATATAGTTACTCCTTTCAAAATATATTAAATCAAAACCATGCACTAAATATAACATATGATATTTCCAATTATAGCAAATTCTACTATTTACGACAATTATTTTGTTTTCAAAATCTATATTTCCTCAAAACCTTTGAATATCTCTTTCCAGCATATTATATTTAGATTGGATTTCTGCTTTAAAAATTGTATGATGAAGTAAAGATGAACTTTTCTATTGCAAACCGATCTCTGACACATTATAATGTTTATATAAAAGAGACGCCCCGTAAAGCAAACGGTTCGCCTCGGTTATAAGTTACACATTAAAAAAGCAACCTACTACTTTGGCGAGCGGCGGTTGCTTTTTTGATGTCTAAATCTATCTACTAAATCAATTGCTTTTACAATAGTGCTTGTTGCAGTAACTATCATTCCGGCAATCTTGAGAATCGTTTCCAGCATCTCAAAGAAATATCCTCTTCTGTATTTTCCATTAAATCACGTATAATCCAATCATATTAGAAAGTGATTGGATTTTTCCTTTCTCCCAGGTTCTACTGGGTAATTCAATCCTAATCTGATATATTTACTTAAGCACTGTGGATCTGTACCTATTTAATTACGGCTTTGACTGTTCCGAGGT
>JAAGKN010000806.1_pt1 | contig 94738 bp, 84 predicted proteins | sample 6206371 | NCBI WGS metagenome assembly JAAGKN01 (sample SAMN11533720, study PRJNA540317) | gut metagenome | isolation source: fecal pellets from male and female animal of same cohort | host: Peromyscus leucopus | place: USA:CA | collected 2017 | reverse complement strand
GGGCAGATCTTCATCAAGGGCAAGGTCATCGAGACCGTGCCGGAGGACCGCATCGTCGATACGCTGCTCAAGCACGCGAACGCCATCGCCGAGCAGATGGAGGCCGACGGGCTCGTGACCGACCAGTCGTCCGGTCCCGTTGTGGTACCAGTCGTGGGTGAATAATTGCCTGCCGCAAGGGCAGACACCGATAGGATGGTTACGTGAGTCAGCAACGAACATCGGATGTACAGCAAGCAGGGGCCTTCAGCCGCGGCAGGCGGCTGATGGTCAGCCTGCCCATTTTCATCATCCTGCTGGGCATCCTCATGGTCGCCTCGAACAACACGCGCATCCCCACGCAGAACGATCCGCGCGCACAGACCTTCGCCACGCTCACCGCCGACACGCAGGTCACGTTCGACTCGCCGGAACCGTTGCCGGGCGTCGGCACGTACAAAGTGACGAGCCGGCACATCGAAATCGACGCGAAACGGCCGTCCACCGGCGAAGTGCAGCGCATTCGCATGAACATCCGCGAACCGCAGGGCGCCGGAACCAACTTGCCCGGCATGGTGTTCATGCACGGCGCCGGTCATGGCGGAACATGCGACGACTCGTTCGGCGACATCGCCACGAGCATGAGCTCCGCCGGCTTTGTGACGGCGGTCATCGACAAGCCGGTGTGGTCCACGAACGACCTGACGCGCGACTACCCGGGCTCGGCGGCCGTCTATGACCAGGCCATCAATGTCATCCGCGACCTCGATCAGGTCGATGCGCACAAGGTCGGCATCTACGCGACGTCGGAAAGCACATGGATCTCGTCGTACCTCGTGGCGATGGACCATGACATCGCGTTCCAGATCCTGCTGTCGCCGATGGTGTTTTCGCCGCGGCACGCCGTCGCGTTCCTCGCCATACAGAACTTCGCCCTCGCCGGCGCCAACGACGGCTACCAAGCCATCGTGCGGCGCATCCTCTCGTTGGACATGGGCATGTTCGGCCTGACCAACATCGACCTGCACACTGCCACCCCGCAGGCATACTCGATTCCCACGCTCGTGGCGTACGGGTCAAAGGACGTGATGACGGCGCAGGTGCAGGGGTTCAAGGACATCCTCGACCAAGCGCACCGCGCCGGCAACTGGAATGTGAGCCTGCGCAGCTACCCGGTGGCCAACCACGTGCTCCGCCTTGGTGACGAAGCGCAGAACGGCACACCGTTCGCCGACGATTACGAGCGCGACGCCGTCAGCTGGGCGGTCGGCACATCGCGCGGACTGATCCAGACGAGCGAACCGATCGCCGGTGCACCGCTCTACCAGTCCATTGCGGTGCCGCTCGGACTGCACTCGCGGCGCGCCATGACGATCTACGGCATACTCGTACTCGGTCTGATGGCCATCATGATACTCGTGGCCACCGTCGTCGGCGTCATCGCGCTCATCGCGCATATCCGCAACCGCATCACACACCGCGGGCCGGCGCTGGGATTCCAATACCGCTTCGGCGGCTCACTGCTCATGCTCACGATCATCACCATGGCCTGCATGCTGCTGTTCGTCGGTGGTCTGGGCGAAGTCGTGCTCGCCGTCGTGCACCTGTCGTGGGGCAGCGCGCCGCAGGAGGACGCCGGCATGATGTACTGGAGCTGGCCGGTCGTGCAGATCGTGTGCATCGGCGTGGTATGGGCATGGTCACGCGTGTTCGCCGGCATGATCGAGGTCGCGTCGATGCGCGGACTGCTCACATGGCCAGTGAAGCGAGGCACCATCAGACGCATCGTCAGCGGTGAGGAGCCCGTCGTGGCCACCACGCGGCTCGGACGCGTGCTGTTCTGGACCACGACCGTGGCCATGCTGCTCGTGCTGCTGAGCTTCTCTTTCTGGGGCCTGTTCCTGTTCTGATCCACTGCGCACGGCGCGGAGAGGGGAACCATGGCGCTCTATAGCGACGAAGGCATTGTGTTGCACACGGCGAAGCTCGGCGAGGCCGACCGCATCATCACACTGTTCACCCGCGGGCACGGCAAAGTGCGCGCGGTAGCCAAGGGAGTGCGTCGCACCAAATCGCGGTTCGGTGCGCGTCTCGAACCGTTCATGCGCGTCTCGCTGCTCCTCGCGGAAGGCCGTTCGCTTGACAACGTGTCACAGGCCGAATCCATCGCCGCGTATGCCGGGGCGATCAGCGGTGACTACGAGGCCTACCGTGCGGCGAACGTGATCTGCGAGACGCTCAACGACCTCGTCACGACCGAACACGAGCCGCAGCCCGCGCAATACCAGCTCGTCGTCGGTGCATTGCACGCGCTCGCCGCACGCGCGCACCATGCGCAGACGATCTGCGAATCGTATGTGTTGCGCGCGCTCGCGCTCGCCGGTTGGACGCCGCGCCTGCACGCGTGTGTGGTGTGCGGGCGCACTGACGGGCTCATGTTCTTCTCGTCTGCGGCCGGCGGGACGATGTGCATGGCAGACCATACGCCGGAAGCGAAGCCGGCGAACGCGGCCGTTTTGCGGCAGCTGCGCGCGCTGCTCGACGGCGATTGGCGTACCCTCAACGCGCAGCCGCTCGAACCGGGCACCGAACGGCTCGTCGAGGACTGGGCGCAGTACTACCTCGAGCGGCCGATTCGTTCGCTGCGCTTGCTAGATTAAGCGGTATGGCATTCGAACACGTGGACTATACGTCATTGGACATTCCTGCGGCCCCGTTCTCCGATCCGGCGATTGTGCCGGACTTTCCCAAGAACAAAGTGCCCAGGCATGTGGGCGTGATCATGGACGGCAACGGGCGCTGGGCGCAGCAGCGCGGACTGATCCGTACCGAAGGGCACCAAGCTGCGGAACCCGTGGTCTTCGACACCATCGCCGGCGCAATCGAGGCAGGCGTGCGGTATCTGAGTCTGTACACCTTCTCGACCGAGAATTGGAAGCGTTCGCCGCAGGAAGTGCGGTTCCTCATGGGATTCTCGCGCGACATCATCCACCGGCGTGTGGCGCAGATGGATGAATGGGGCGTGCGCGTGCGCTGGTCGGGTCGCCGGCCGAAGCTGTGGAAGTCGGTCATCGACGAGCTTGAAGTGGCCATGGAACGCACGAAGCACAACAAGGTCATCGACGTCGTGTTCTGCATCAACTACGGCGGGCGCGCGGAAATCGCCGACGCGTGCGCCGCCATCGCGCGCGAGGTGCGCGACGGCCGCATCAAAGGCGACCGCGTGACGGAGAAGATGGTCGCCGAGCATCTGTACAATCCCGACATCCCCGATTGTGATCTGGTGATCCGCACATCCGGCGAACAGCGCACGAGCAACTTCCTGCCATGGGAGGCCGCATACGCGGAGCTCGACTTTGTGCCCGAGCTGTTCCCCGATTGCGGGCGCACGGTGCTGTGGGATTCGATCGAGCGCTACATCCACCGCGACCGCCGTTTCGGAGGCGTCAAGAAGTAGTAAGCGGAGGAGCACGCGCGTTCAGCCGATGGATGCGAGGAATCCCCGGATTGTGTCGGTGAACCTGCGGACGAATCCGTCGCCGTCCACACCGAGCGCCACATGCACCGGCGGGGCGTTGTCGACGACGCCGCGCGGGTTGCCGATCGTGCGCCCACGGACGCCGCTGCCGTCCCCGGTGCGTGTCTCGACGATCATCGGCAGGTCGAGGGTCGACACGAGGCCCGGGTCAATCGCGACGGCCGCGGCAAGCGGGTCGTGCAGGGGCATGCCCGCGGCGAAGATTGGGTCGCTCTCGCGGTTCGCACGGATTGAGAACCCCGCGATGCCCGCGAGCAACGAGGCGATGCGGCAGGAGCCTGCTGTGGCCGCGGCGGTCCACTGCGCCACGTCGGCGTCGCCGAACAGGCAACGGTGCGTCACGTCGAGCCCGACCATCGTCGTGTCGGCGTGGGCGCGGAGCACACGGTCGGCGGCCTGGGGGTCCTGCAACACATTGGTCTCGCAGACGAGGTCGTAGCAATTGCCTTCCTGCGTGAGCGTGCCTCCCATGAACACGATGCGCGCCCGTGAGACGGCGTCGGGATCGGCCCGCAGCGCGGTATCGACATCGGTGAGCGGTCCTGTCGCGACGATTGTCAGGTCATGGCCGTACTCGCGCGCGGCGTCGACGATCATGCGCGCGCCCTTGGTCACCGGTGGGCAATCCCCGTCGGGATGCTTGGGAAGCTCAGGAGCTGCGATGCCGGTGTGCGCGAAGAAGCCGGGCATCGCCGGCAATGCGCAATGGGGGTCGCCGACCGGATAGCCGCCGACGGAGACCGTGTGCCCCTGCCGCGCGAGTGCCTCGATGCGCGCCGCGGTCAATTCGACGATGCCACTGCCGGTGGAGGCCTCCAGGCTGCCGGGCGCTGTGGCCGGCGCAGGGGATTGGGCTGGATCTTCGGCTCCCGCCGCCTGCAGATCGCCCAATCCGTCGTTGCCGTGGAAGCGCGCACAACCGGCGTCGGCCACGAAATACTTCGCCCATGACGGATGCCGGGCGCCCGCGGCCACCGGTATGTCGGGGCGCCCGAGCATGTCGAGCAGCATGCGCGTGTTGCGTTCGGCCTGCTGTTGCAGGACATTGCCGTAGGTGGCGCTGACGCCGTCGATGCGTGCGCCTGCGGCGACGAGGTATGCGAGCGCGAGCGCGTCGTCGATGCCGGTGTCCATGCTGAGCACGAGATGCGGTGCGGTGGTCATGGTCTGGTCACTCCCCACGTTTGGTTGCGGTTGCCTTGGCGTCTCAGTGCGCGCCGCTGGCGAGGAATTCGTCGGTGGCGAGGTCGTGCGATTGCGGCGCGGTGTGCACGGTCTTGCCGGTCGCGTCGGTGTAGGCGTCCGATTCGGCGAGGAAATCGAAGTACTGCTGCGTGCCGTCGTAGTCGATCGCGCCCAGTGTGGCGGTGCCGTTCTCGATGCTTTTGCGGTCGCCCCAGTATTGCCCATCGATGATCGTCTTCATCGACTCCTTGACGAAGGCCTCGTCGAGGTTCGCCTCCGGGGCGTCGTGGACGAGGATCCCGGCGGCCTCGTCGCCGTCCTCGTATGCGTCGATGTAGCCGCGTTGCGTGGCTTGGACGAAGCGTTTCACCAGGTCCGGATCGCTGCTGATGAGCCGGTCGCTGGTGATGATGCCGATGGAATCGGCGTTGCCGGGCACGCCGTAATCGGGTTCGCTGAAGCAGCGCAGTTCGGGCCCGTTCATCTTCGCCTGCACGCCTTCCCATGTGGAGTAGAAGCCGCCGAAGTCGGCGCGCCCTGACGAGAGCGTCGCGAAAGTGGATGTGCCGACAGTGACTTTGTCGAAGTCGCCTGTGCCGCCATCGGTTTCGATCATGCGGCGCACGACGGCATCCGACTCGTTGGAGCCGAAGGTGGCGAAGACCTTGCCGTCGAAGTCCTTGGGGCGTGTGATCGCGTCGTTCGAAGCGAGCGCGCACCAGATCGCGCTTGTCTTCTGCTGCACTTGCATGACCTGCTTGAGCTGCGCGCCTTTGGTCGCATAGGTGCTCACGTTCGTCAGGTTGGACAGCGCGAAGTCGGCGACGCCGTTGTTGACGGCCTGTTCGGCTCCCGACTGGGTGACGGCGACGATGTCCACGTCGAGTCCGGCTTCGCGGTAGTAGCCCTTGTGTTTGGCCACATAGACGCCGATGTGGTTCGTGTCCGGCGCCCACGACAGCATGAACGTGACCTTGTCTAGGCCGCTGGCGTCCGGTTTCGGCGCGCCGCATGCAGTGACGGCGAGCACGGCGCATAGCGCGGCGAGCGCGGCGCCTATGCGGGTGGTGAATCGGTGGTTCGTCATGGGATCTCCTTCTCCTTGGTGATGAATGGGGCAATGGGCCTGCGGGCGCCGCTCACTGCGCGTCCGGGTCCTCGTCGTCCGCCGGTGAGCCGATGGTGAGCCGTTCGACGGCGCGCACGGCGAGCAACAGCAGGCCTGTCATGACGATGATGACGAAGGTCGCCGTGAAGATGAGCGGTGTCTGGAACGAGTTGTAGGCGGCCTGCAGCCAGATGCCGAGCCCGGTGCGCGCGCCGAGGTATTCGGCGGTCGCGGCGGTCGCGAACACATAGGCCGCCGAAACGCGCACGCCGCCGAAGATCTGTCGTGCCGCGACGCGCAGGTCCACATGGAACAGCGTCCATGCGCGCGAAGCGCCGCAGGTCATCGCGACGTCATCGTAGAAACGCGGCACCGCCTGCAGTCCGCGCATTGTCTGCACGACGATTGGGAAGAGGGCGAACACGGCGACGATGACAATCTTGCCGGCTGGTTCGAAGCCGAACCAGATGAGGAACAACGGGGCGATCGAGATGAGTGGCAGCGTCTGTGCCGCGGTGAGCAGCGGGAACAGCGCCGCATACGCCGTGCGAGAGCAGTGGATGCCCACACCGAGCAGCACGCCGGCGAGACATGCGATGAGGAACCCGGCCACGCCTTCGGTGAAGGTCATGAGCGCCGCGGGCCACAATGTGGAGGATGAACGGACCGTCGCCGCGACAATCTGGCTCGGTGACGCGATCATCGTGACCGGGGGATGCGTGGCGTCCACCCAGATCTGCCAGACGGCGACAATCGTCACGACCGCGGCGATTGTAGGCCAATACCGCCGGATGGCGTGGCGGAGGCGTTGTGTCCCACGGCCCTGCGTTCGCCCATGGAAAGTCATCGGCACCTTACTTCCTGCATGCCAACCCGGCATGCTCGAAGGCCGTCGGCATCAGGCAGCAAGGTGAGGAGTCTGCCGCCGCACGGCCAGAAAAGCTGATTCGCCGCGTCCGGTGGATGCGACAACGCCCGATGATAGCCCGTACGGTGGGCAATGGCAAGGAAACGCGGCCGCCGGCCGTCCCCGGGAATGCGCCTGGGGACGGCCGGCGGCCGCGTTGCAGGGGAACGTCAGGAGTCGAGTCCGATGTTCATCAGCGTGTGGACCTTCAGCGAGTCGATCTTCATCGCCCCGGATTCGGCGACGAGCTTGATGGCGCGAGGTCCCTCCGCCGCGAAGGAATAAGAGCTGAGCACCTGGTGGCCGTCGTTGACGTAGACCTCCACGCAACCGCGGTCGATGAACACGCGCAGGTCGAGCTTGCCGCTGGCAAGCTCTTCGTCGCTCAGCGGGGCGGTCCGGTATCCCTTGTCGCCATTGGCGGCGTTCTGCCGGTCCACGACCACGCGGCCGAGCTGGTCGTCGTAGACGACGGAGGTGTAGTGGCCGTCCTCGGTCGCGTGCACATGCAGTCCGGCGCGTTCCGCACCGGTGGCCTCCAAATCGATCGTTATCTCGATCTCCACGGCCTCCGCGTCGTCGGCGAGCGTCGTCTCCTGATTCGCCTCGACGAGCATTTCTCCGTAGTTCATCGTCGTGACGCGCAGCCCCTCGAACTCTTTGCACGGCGCCGTATGCAGGTCGCCGTCCTCGCCGAGCGTGATCTCGCGCATGAGCGTCATGTTGCCGCACCAGCCGTCCTGCTCCATCGGAATCGGCGGTGTGAACGGGCTCATCCAGCCGAGCATGAGCTGACGGCCGTCGACGGTGAAGGACTGCGGCGCGTAGAAGTTGTGCCCGCAGTCCCACAGGCGGAACTCGGTCTCGGGTTCGAACATGCCTCCGGGGGCCCAATTGCCGATCATGTAGCCGGCGTTGTTGAGGTTGCGGTTCATGAACCCCTTTGGTTTGGCGCCCATCGCGGAGAAGCCGATGACCCATTTCTCATTGCCGTCGGCGTCGGTGATGGGGAAGAAGTCGGGGCATTCGAGCATGAACACGTCCGGGTCGGGGTGTTCGAAGAGCACGCGGTCAAAGCTCCAGTGGACCATGTCGTCCGACGTGTACAGCCACATCTGGCCGCGCTTCTCCTTTGAGGAGACACCGAAGGTCATGTACCATGTGTCGCCGGTCTTCCACACCTTCGGGTCGCGGAAATGATGGTCGACCTCATCGGTCGGGCAGTCGATGATCATGCCGCGCTTCGTGAACGTCGTCATGCCGTCGTCGTTCGGCTCGGCGAGCATCTGGACCTGCCAGTCGCCGCCGGTGTTGTCTTTGCCGTTGGCCCAACGGTGGCCGGTGTAGTAGATCTTCGGCTTGCCGTCGTCGCCGATGACGGCGCTTCCGGAGAACACGCCGTGGCGCTCCTGTTCGAGGCTCGGGGCGAAGGCGATCGGCTCGCGTCGCCAATGCAACATGTCGGTGGACGAGACATGGCCCCAGTGCATCGGGCCCCATTGCGTGCCGTACGGATGCAGCTGGTAGAAGACGTGCCAACGCCCGTCGTAGCGGCACAGGCCGTTGGGGTCATTGATCCATCCGCCGTTCGACGCGATGTGGAAGGTGGGGTACCAGCGGTCGTTGCGCACTTCGCGCAGCGCCTGCACGCCGGCTTCGGCGCGCGCGAGGGCCTCTGCGTGGTCGGCGATCGGGGTGAGCACCGGATCGGGCAGTTCGCCGGTCCCGGAGTTGGTTTCGGTGGGTGTGTTGAGGATGGTCGGTGCCATGATGGTCCTTTTCGAAGTGGTGCGGATTGGGGGAAGGGTGGGGCGTCACATGTCCTCGTCATCGGCGGCGAGGCGCGCCTCGTCCTGGGCGAGTGAGGGCAGCGGCTGTTCGGAATCACGGATGAACGGGTCGCCGTCCACCTGCTCGTTGTCCTTCTTGATCACGAAGACGCCGTAGACGACCGCGCACAGCACAATGCCGGAGATCGTGAGGAACGTGGTGCGGTCGCCGAGCCGGTCATGGAGCATGCCGAGCGGGGTGGAGAAGACGACCTGGCCGATCTGCGAAGCGATCTGGAAGCCGACCATGTACAGGGTGGCCGAAAGCTTCGGGTTGAAGTGCAGGGTGAAGTAGCGGAAGGCCGGCAGGCAGAACAGCGGCACTTCGATGGCGTGGAACATCTTGACAATCGAGATCATGACCGGGTCGTGGAAGATGCCGCACAGGCCGATGCGCAGGAACATGACGGTGCCGCCGAGCAGGAGTGCGTTGCGCACGCCGATCTTGCGCATGATGATCGGCACGACGCCCATCATGGCCGATTCGCAGAACACCTGCACCGAGTTGAGGATGCCGTAGACGGTGTTGCCGGTCGCTTCGGTGGGGAAGAGCGAGGCGTAGTAGGTGGGGAACATCTGCTGGTCGAACACGGTGTAGAACGTGTTGGTGAGCAGCATGAACACGATGAGCACCCACAGGGCCGGCATGCGCAGCACCTTGACCATCTCTTTGAGTGAGGGGTTGGTGGGCTCCGCGTCCGGTGCCGATTCCTCCTTGAGCGCCGCGCGCTGGTCGGCCGGGTACCACGTGAGGTACACGATGAGCATGCCGACGCCGAACGCCGAGCCGAGCCAGAAGTTGATCATCGGGTTGATGTTGAACACGATGCCGGCGACGAGCGCCACGATCGCGTAGCCGAAGGAGCCCCAGGCGCGCGACTGGCCGTATTCGAAGTTGAACTTGCGGCTGTACCGTTCGGTGACGGCCTCGATGAGCGAACAGCCGGCCATGAACCCCGCGGACAGCACGATGGAGCCGATCATTGCGGCGGCCATCATGTTGGTGCGCATGAGCGGCGCGTAGATGAACTGCACGAAGGGCCCGACGAGCGCCGCGATCGTGGAGATCGCGAGCACGAGATGCCGTTTGAGGCCCAGATTGTCTTGGATCAGGCCGTAGCAGAACATGAGCACAAGGGTGGCGAGTGAGTTGATGGAGTAGATGGTGCCCACTTCGGCGCCGTTGAGGCCCATGGAGTTGAGCCAGCGCTGGAAGAAGGACCACCAGATGCCCCATGAGCAGAAGAAGAGGAAGATGCCGAATGAGCTTTGCAGATAAGAAGGGTTCTTCCACAATTTCGCGGTGCGGGTCATGATGAAACCTCGTTGTTCGGTGCCGTCGTCGGCGTGGCTGGGGGTATCGGTGCTTCGTGTGGCTGCAATGCCGTGAAGTCGATGATGCCAGTATAGAGCGTCAAACGATTGACGTCAAACGATTGACGAAAGATGCGCGTGAGGCCGGCAGTGCTGGAACGCATAATGTCAATCGTTTGACAGGAATGCGGCGATGTGACTGAAGGGGGTCGGGTCAATCCATCGGCGTGTCGCGCACCGAGTCGCGCTCGATCAATGTGCAGTGGATCATGGCGGGCGTGGGGGCGTCGAGCGGTGGCATCGGGGCGGTTGTGGCTGGCCACCGCACGTCTTCGGCGGGGGAGTCCGCGAGCATCGAGATGAGCTTCGTGGCCGCCCAATACCCCATCTCGTAATGCGGCAGCTCAACCGTCGTGAGCTGTGGCGAGAACGTCTCGCTGACGACCGGGTGGTTGTCCACGCCCACGACCGAGACGTCCTCGCCGATCGTGAGTCCGAGCCGCGCGGCGCATTCATAGACATACCATGCGCGCGAATCGTTGAAGCAGAACACGCCGTCGGGCCGCTGCTCGTCGAACAGCCGCCCCACCGTGCGCAGCGCCTCGTCGTTGTACAGCACGTCGCACACCAGTTCGCTGCGGTACGGGATGCCGGCGTGTTCAAGCGCCTGTCGATAGCCTTCGAGGCGCAACCCTTGTGCCACAAGCGGTGCGGTGCACCCGATGTACGCGATGCGCGTGAGCCCCGCGTCGATCAGGCGTTGCGTGGCATCGCGTCCGATGCGCACCTCGTCGGGCACGATCGCGGGGAAGCGGTTGTGCGCGTCGGTCGCGTCGGCGAGCACAAGCGGGTAGGAGGCGAGGCTTTCGGGAATGTCGGACACGCGGTTCGACATGGTGGAGAACAGGAACCCATCCACGCCATAGCGGTGCAGGGTGGCCACCTCCTGCTCCAGATTGACCTTGCCGTCGGCGTTCACCGTGGTCAGCAGATACCCGGCTTCGCTCGCAGCTTCCTGCGCGCCCAGGATGATGCCGCCCGCATACGGGGTGGTGGCGACCTCCATGCTGACGAATCCGAGCATGCGCGTGCGGCTCGTGCGCAGGGACCGCGCGAGTGGGTTCGGCCGGTAGTCCAACGCGCGCGCGGTGTCGCGCACCCGCTGCGCGATCTCTGTCTTGACGCGCCCGCTGTCGCGCCCGTTGAGCACGAGCGAGACGGTGGATACCGAAACGCCGGCCCGCTGTGCCACTTCCTTCATCGTCGTCATGGCTTCTACGATAGAACGGCAGGTGGAATGCCACCTGCCGTTCTCTGTACTGGGTAAGGAAGACCCCGCCCTAGGCCTTGTCGATCAGTTCGTCCACAAGGCGCGGTTTCTCCTCGAGCTGCCCGCTGAATCCGGGGCGGATGTCGAGTTTGAGGCTGACGCCGGTGCGGTAGCCCTGGCCGGCGAGCGCCATTGCGGCGTCGCGCACGACGCGCAACACGCTGTCGAGGTCGCCTTCGATGTTGGTGAACATGGCGTTCGTCTCATTGGGCAGTCCGGATTCGCGGATCACGCTCACGACCTGCGCCACGTAGTCACTCAGTTCGGCGCCCACGCCGCTGGGCGCGATTGCCACTGCGGCCACGGTGTTGATGACCGGCTTGCCGGTCTCGGGGTCCAACGGCACTTCCTGCCGTTCGGCATAACGGTCCATGATGCTCCTGTTCGTTCCTTCGGCGGCACACGCCGATATGAATGGTGATGTGCGTGCTCAGTGCTGCGCCCAGCCGTGGTCCATCGGCCCCGATCCGGCGCCAAGGTCGAGCATCGCGCGCAATGCGCCGCTCACATACGCCTTGGCGTGCGCGATCGCGTTGCCCAGCGGTTCGCCGAGCGCGAGATGCGCGGCAATCGCCGACGACAGCGTGCAGCCGGTGCCGTGGGTGTTCGGGTTGCCGATGCGCTCGCCGGCGAACCACTGCGTGGCGCCGTCGGGCAGTGCGAGCACATCGTTGGCGTCCTGCGTGCCATGGCCGCCCTTGACGAGCGTGGCGCAGCCGAACCGTTCGGCGAGCGCCCGCGCCGCGCGCTCCATGTCTGCTGCAGACGAGATCTCTGCTCCGGTGAGCGCCTGCGCTTCGGGGATGTTCGGCGTGATGAGCGCGGCGAGCGGGAAGAGCTCGCGCGTCATTGTGCGCACGGCGCTGCTGTCGGCGAGCGAAGAGCCCGACGTGGCGACCATGACCGGGTCGACCACGACATTCTCGGCATGGTGGTCACGCAGCGCGGCCGCCACCGTTTCGATCTGGTCGTCGCCGACGATCACGCCGATCTTCACGGCAGCGGGGCGGATGTCGGTGAACACGGAATCGATCTGCTCGCGCACGACGGCGGGGTCAACCGGTGCGATGAGCTGCACGCCGGTCGTGTTCTGCGCGGTGATGCCGGCCACGACGCACATGCCGTACACGTCGTTCGCGAGCATCGCCTTCAGGTCGGCGGCGATGCCTGCGCCGCCCGACGAATCGGTCGTCGCGATTGTCAGCGCGGCGGGCAGCGTGTGCGGGTCGGCCGTGTGCTGCGCATAGCCGTGCCGCGTGTCGCCGCGCACGGCGAGCCACGCGTTGACGAGGTCCTGGGTGGCTTGCTCGGGGTCGTGTGCGGCGGCGATCGCCGACACCACGAACCAGCCGTCGGCGTAGGTGCCGGCGAGCATCGGCACATCCTGCACATGCACGCCGCCGCCGACGACGAGCGGATAGAGGCTCGCCTCGCACAGCGCGTTGATGCTCTGCGCGCTCTGGGTGCCTGTGGTGCCGTCGGCATGGGTGACGACGCAGTCGGGCTTGGTGGCCGTCTCATGCAGCGGGCCGGCGCCCAGATAGTCGATCGTGCCGCCGGGCAATGCGTTGGCTGCCTCGACCTCGTCGAGCGTCTTCGCGGACAGCCCGATGATCGCGTCGTTGCCCAGCAGGCGCCGCGCCTCAAGCGGGCTGAGGTCCTGTTGGCCGATGTGCACGCCGTCGACCTTGATGCCGCGGTGGCGCGCCTCGAGGGCGGCGTCCACGCGGTCGTCGATCACGAAAGCGACGGAATCCTCGAGATGGTGCCCGCGGATCTCGTGCGCGATGCCTTCGGCCATCGAGACGATCTGCGCGACGTCGGCGTGCTTGGCGCGCAACTGGATGAAACTCGCGCCGCCGTCGAGTGCCTTGGCCACTACGTCGAGCAGCGTGCGGCCCGCGCAGTCGTCGGGGCCGACGACGAAGTAGAAGCGCAGGTCGAACGAACCGCGCATCGAGGGGTAGGGGAACGTCGCGGCCATGCTCACGCCTCCCAGATGGTCGACGACGCCACGTCGTCGGCATCGGTGTTCCACAACGCGTCGAGGAAGGCGGTCTGGAACGAGCCGGGGCCGTCCGAAGCGGCGGCCGCACGTTCGCCGGCGCGCTTGAACAACAGCGAGGCGGCGAGCGCGGCCACAAGCGGGTCGGCCACACACAGGTACGTGGCCACCACGCCGCCCAGGGCGCAGCCGCCGCCGGTGATCTTGGTCATCATCGGGTCGCCGCCGGGCAGGCGGTACGTGCGCTTGCCGTCGGTGACCAGATCGGTTTCGCCCGAGACCGCCACGGCGCCCAGGCCCTCGGCGTCCTTGGAACGCAGGTACAGGGCCAGACGTTCGGCGGCACGGGCGGCGGTGTCCACGTCGTCGGTGGATTCCACGCCGGCCGGCCCATGCGCGCCGTCGTCGGCGGGGCCGGCGTGCTCTGGGTTCCACATCGATTCGAGCGTGAGGATCTCGGAGGCGTTCGCGCGCACGACCGCCGGCGGCACGTCACGCATGCCGTCGAGGATCCGTGTGCGCGTGGCGCCGAGTCCGGCGGCCACCGGGTCGAGCACCCAGCGGTGGTGCTTCTCGTGCAGCGCCTTGGTGATCTCGCCGAGCGCGTCCTTGTAGAACGGCAGCAACGTGCCCACGTTGATGTAGGTGGCCCCGCTGATCGCCGCGATATCGATCACGTCGTCGGGCAGGAAGCTCATCGCGGCGGTGCCGCCTGCGGCGAGCTGCGCGTTGGCCACAAGGTTGATGGTGACGAAGTTCGTGAATGACTGTGCCATCGGCGTGTCTGCGCGCACCGATTCGACGGCGGCACGGATGGCTTCTCGGAGCGGGCTCGAGGCCGGCACAGTGGTGGTGGATGGTGAGTGGTTCATAACAATGCTCCCTACGATGGCGTTACCCAAACAGGTTCAAAGGGTCAGGCGGCATGCCTCTCTCAACTTCCCCAAGCGGAAGTTCCCCTGCACGTACCGAACCTATAGGGCGCTTGGGACACGCGGCGTGGGCGCGTAGCGTTTCACGATGTTCCACGCGTGACATCGGGTGTCACCGTGTGCCGGTAGGCTTGGGGGCTTGTACAAGACCCCAAACCGTTCAAACCAGAAGGTGCATTGTGGCTAATTCCAAACTTGATGAAGTCGTCTCCCTCGCCAAGCGTCGAGGCTTCGTATTCCCGGCCGGCGAGATCTACGGCGGCACGCGTTCCGCCTGGGACTACGGTCCGCTCGGTGTGGCGCTCAAAGACAACATCAAGCGAGAATGGTGGCGTGCGATGGTCGTCACGCGCCCGGACGTGGTGGGCGTCGACACGTCGATCATCCTGCCGTCCGCCGTGTGGGTGGCCTCGGGCCACGTCTCGGTGTTCAACGACCCGCTCATCGAATGCCTCACGTGCCACAAGCGCCACCGCGCCGACAAGCTCGAGGAATCCTACGCCGAAAAGCACAACGATCAGATGCCGCCGAACGGCCTGAAGGACATCGTGTGCCCCGACTGCGGCACGCGAGGCAACTGGACCGAACCGCGTGACTTCAACATGATGCTGCGCACGCACCTGGGCCCGGTCGAAGACGACAACTCGCTGCATTACCTGCGCCCGGAGACCGCGCAGGGCATCTTCGTCGACTTCAAGAACGTCATGACGAGCTCGCGCTCCAAGCCGCCGTTCGGCATCGCGAACACCGGCAAGAGCTTCCGCAACGAAATCACGCCCGGCAACTTCATCTTCCGTACACGCGAGTTCGAACAGATGGAGATGGAGTTCTTCGTCGAACCCGGCACCGACGAGGCATGGCAGCAGTACTGGATCGACGCGCGCACTCAGTGGTACCTCGACCTCGGTGTGAAGCCCGAGAACCTGCGCCACTACGAGCATCCCAAAGAGAAACTCGCGCACTATTCGAAGCGCACCGTCGACATCGAATACCGCTTCGGCTTCCAAGGCTCCGACTGGGGCGAGCTCGAAGGCATCGCGAACCGCACCGACTTCGATCTGGGCGCGCATTCCGAGCATTCCGGCGAGGACCTGAGCTACTTCAACCAGGCGACGGGCGAAAAGTACATCCCGTACGTCATCGAGCCGGCGGCCGGCCTGTCGCGCTCGCTCATGGCGTTCCTTGTGGACGCCTACGACGTGGACGAGGCGCCGAACACAAAGGGCGGCGTCGACAAGCGCACGGTGCTGCGACTCGACCCGAGGCTCGCCCCGATGAAGGCCGCCGTGCTGCCGTTGAGCAAGAAGCCCGAACTGCAGTCGATCGCGCAGGACCTGGCCAGTGACCTGCGCCTCAATGACTGGATGATCGACTACGACGAGTCCGGCGCGATTGGCCGCCGTTACCGCCGCCAGGACGAAATCGGCACGCCGCTGTGCATCACCGTCGATTTCGACACGCTCGACGACCAGGCGGTCACGATCCGCGAACGCGACACGATGCAGCAGGAGCGCGTGGCGCTCGCGAACGTGGCCGAATATGTGGCCAAGCGCATCAACGACAAGCGCACGCGTGTGCCGATGAAGCCCGTCGAGATGGGCGGCGAGGCATGGCCTGACAGCGTGCACATCGCCACCGCTGGCGGCCTGTACTGACACCGCGCCGGCGCCCGCACGCCACGGCCGCAATTGCCCACGGACGCCCCCGCGCGCCGTGGGCAATTGCGATGTCGGCGGCGAGTGGGCGGCGCACACCGCACGTTTTTTCAGGAATCTCTCAGGCCGCGTCTGTACGCTGGCTCGCGACCGCTCGAATGGGGATGCATGCACGAAACAGTAGTGAATACCGCCAATGAGACGACGCAACTCGATCCGAGGACGGACAGTGCGCCGGCCCGGCTCGACCATGCGCTCGCGCCGGTGCGGCTCGGTCCGCTGACCGTCGGCACGCCGGTCATGCTCTCGCCGATGGCCGGCGTGACGAACTGGCCGTTCCGCGTATTGTGCGAGGAATACGGGCCCGATGGGCTGTATGTGGCGGAGATGATCACGGCGCGCGCATTGGTGGCGCGCAATCCGAAGGCGCTGCGGCTGTGCCGATTCGCGCCGAGCGAGCATCCGCGCTCGCTGCAGCTGTACGGCGTCAATCCGGCGATTGTGGGACAGGCGGCCCGCATCGTGGTCGACGAATCGATGGCCGACCATGTGGACCTCAACTTCGGCTGCCCTGTGCCGAAGGTCACGCGCAGGGGAGGCGGGTCCGCGCTGCCATGGAAGACGGACCTGCTCGAAGAGATCATCCACCGCGTGGTGCGCGTGTGCGAACCCGCTGGCATACCGGTGACGGCCAAATTCCGTGTCGGCATCGACCACGACCACGAGACGTTCCTCGAATCCGGCCGCATCGCGCAGGGCGAGGGTTGTGCCGCGGTGACGCTGCACGCGCGGACGACGGCCGAATATTACGGCGGGCACTCCGATTGGACGCGCATCGGCGAGCTCGTGGAGCATCTGGACATCCCGGTGTTCGGCAATGGCGACATCTGGGGCGCCGACGACGCCGTGGCGATGGTGAACGAGACCGGCTGCGCCGGCGTGGCGATCGGCCGCGGCTGCCAAGGCCGCCCGTGGATCTTCGCCGACATCCGCAACGCCTTCGAAGGCAGCGACGCGCGCGTGCGCCCCACACTCGGTGAGGTCGGCGCCGTCGTGATGCGCCATGCGCGTCTGCTCGTCGAGTTCTTCGACGGCGATGAGCGGATGGCGGTGCACGACCTGCGCAAACACATCGCGTGGTATCTCAAGGGGTTCCCGGTCGGCGGATCCGTGCGCGCCGCGTTCATGGGGTGCGAGAGCCTCGCCGAAGTGCAGGCGATCATCGATGGATTGGACCAGCGGGCTCAACTGCCGGAGCGCATCGTGGATAAGCCCAGAGGCCGTGTTCGCTTTGCGAAAAAAATCCATCTTCCCTACGGCTGGCTGGAAAGCCGGCGGACCACGCACGCCGAGCGTGAGCAACTGTTTGGAGACGATCCGATGGATGCGGAGTATTGATGCAACGCTGACCGGAACGTCGAAGAAAAACCACTACCCGCACACAACCGCATCTGCTGTATTGCGCAATGGATTGAAAACGGTGAAACACGTAACATTTATCGACCCGTCTGCGATAGAGTAGAGCAAGATACGTAAATGACAGGAGAATACCGTGAGCGAGATTGCCCAGACTGACAATTTCAACGACAAAACCAACATTAAGGTCGTCGGTGTCGGTGGCGCGGGCGGCAACGCAATCAACCGCATGATCGCAGAGGGGCTGCAGAATGTGGAATTCGTCGCCATCAATACGGATGCGAAGGATCTGCTGCGTTCGGACGCCGACGTCAAGATTTCGCTGAACGACGCTTCGAGCCGTGGCCTCGGCGCTGGAGCCGACCCTGAGAAGGGCGCCAAGGCGGCCCAGGACCACCAGTCCGACATCGAAGAGGCCGTCAAGGGCGCCGACATGGTGTTCGTGACCGCCGGCGAAGGCGGCGGCACCGGCACCGGCGCAAGCCCGCTCGTCGCGCGCGCCGCCCGCCAGCAGGGCGCACTCACGATCGCGGTCGTCACCCGCCCGTTCTCGTTCGAAGGCCCGCAGCGCGCCGCTTCCGCCGCGATGGGCATCGAGAACCTGCGCAAAGAGGTCGACGCGCTCATCATCATCCCCAACGACCGCCTGCTTGAGCTCGCCGACCGTTCGATCGGCATCGTCGAGGCGTTCAAGACCGCCGACACCGCGCTGCTGGCCGGCGTGCAGGGCATCACCGACCTGATCACGATGAATTCGTACATCCACGTGGACTTCTCCGACGTCACGTCGATCCTGCGTGACTCGGGTACCGCGATGTTCGGCATCGGCTCGGCGCGGGGCGAGGACCGCGCCACGCAGGCCGCCGAGATCGCGATCAGCTCGCCGCTGCTCGAAGAGAGCATCGACGGCGCCAACGGCGTGCTCATCAACATCGCCGCAGGCACCGACCTCAAGCTGCAGGAGGCGACGCAGGCCACCGAGCTCATCCGCCGTTCGGCGCATCCGGAAGCGCAGATCATCTGGGGTCTGGCACTCGACGACGCCTATGGCGACGAGATCCGCGTGACCGTGATCGCCGCCGGATTCGACTCGAAGGGCGAAAAGCCGAAGACGGCTGCCGCCCCAGCCAACCCCTTGTCGCACACGCGCCCCGAAGATCCGGCGATCAAGCCGGTGAGCCACACCGGCAGCCTGCCGGCCATGATGACCTCGCCGGCCCCGAACGCCACGCCGATCTTCCAGACGGCGCCCGCGGAACAGCCCTCCCAGCCAGTTGTGCCACAGACGCCCGAAACGCCGGTGTTCGACCCGACCACAGGGCCGGACTATTACGGCTCCAACGACCCGGGCGACCTCGATATTCCGGAATTTCTGCGCTAAAGCACACTGAGACGAAGCGGAAAGGAACACCACAATGCCCGGGTTTATGAAGCGTACGATGTCCTACCTCGGTATGTCAGACGTCGTGCCCGAGGACGAAGACGAGTTCGTTGAGGAAGAAGAGAGCGAATCGTCATTCGATTCGGACCGCTCCGTGACCCCCATCCCGTCCACAGCGCCTGCAGCCGCACCCACGAGCCGCAAGACCGCGGCCCCGTTCCAAGGGCGCGTGAGCCGCATCACCACCATCCATCCGAACTCGTACGAAGACGCCCAGATGGTGGGGCGCGCGTTGCGCGACGGCGTGCCGGTCGTGCTGAACCTGACGGGCGTGTCTGAGGCGGTGGCCTACCGCATCGTCGATTTCTCGTCCGGCGTGGTGTTCGGTGTGGCCGGTTCGATCGAACGCGTCACGCCGCGTGTATTCCTGCTGAGCCCCGCCCGCGTGGACATCGTGGCCGAGGAACCGGAGCAGAGCGCCGCGCGCGATTTGTTCTCGGAGTGAACAATGCAGCTGTACCCCAAGCATGCTCCCAGCCTTACGGTAGGCTGGGAGCATGCTTGCTTCATTGGTCTCTGTATTGTTTCACATCATTGACTGGCTGATCGAAGCGTACATCACCGTATTGTTTGTCCGGATGATTCTCGACTGGGTGATGGTGCTCGCACCCCGCTGGCACCCGAGTGGCATTGTCGCTTCGCTGGTACGCATTGTGTATCGGCTCACCGAACCACCGTTGCGTTGGCTCCGCAGATACATCAAACCCATTCCGATGGGGCCGATTTATTTTGACACCAGTTTTTTGGTGCTATATTTCGTGCTGATTATACTACGGGTGCTGATTTAACGGGAATATCGGCAAAGAATATGGTGCGGAAACGCTGTTATCGCAGGTTCCGTGATAGCATCTGACATTAAGACTAACTTAGCCGGGCACAAGCCCAAAGCGAGGTGGAAGATATATGGCTCTTTTGACGCCTAAGGATATTCGGGAGCACACCTTTCAAACGGTGCGTTTCAAGGAAGGGTATGACGTTGACGAGGTAGACGACTTCCTCGATCAGGTCACTGAAACCGTTGAGGCTTTGGGCAAGCAGGCCGTTTCCGGCGGCCAGTCCACGCAGGCCCTCGGGCCAGATGTCTCGGCCCTCAATACCAAGATCTCCGAGCTGACCGCACAGGTGCAGTCGCTTTCGCAGGAGAATCAGGCGCTCAAGGCCGCCGCTGCACAGGGGCAGGGCGAGCAGGCACAGGCGCAGATCGCCCAGGCGAACCAGGCCGCCCAAGCCGCGCAGGGCAAGCTCGCGGAGACCGAGGAGAACAACCGCGCCCTCGCCGCGCAGAACGAACAGCTCAAGTCGCAGGTCGAGCGCCTGTCCGCGCAGATCGACCAGCTCACCGCCCAGGCCGCGCAAGACGCGAACCAGCCGGATCTGGCCGCCGAACTCAACTCGGTGCGTCAGGAGCGCGACCAGTTCCGCGCCGACACCGAGAACCTGCGCCGCGAGCTGAGCTCCGCACACGAGCAGACCGTGCGTGCGCAGCAGCTTGATGCACAGGTCAAGGAGCTCGGCAAGCAGCTCGAAGAGTCCAAGCAGCGCGAAGAGCAGCTGCGCAACCAAGTGGCCAAGGTCGAGCCCGACACCGAGACCGGCAGCCTGCAGAAGATCAAGAGCGCCGCCGCCGCCGCCAACAGCGAGCCGGAGCGCGCCACCGCGATGCTCACGCTCGCGATGCAGCTGCACGACCAGTACGTCGACAAGGGCAAGGCCACCGCGAAGGAAATCACCGAGCAGAGCCAGCGCAAGTACGCCGAGACGATCGAGAAGGCGAACGAGTACTCGAGCCGCACGCGCACCGAGGCCGACGAATACAAGCAGCGCACGCACGAAGACGCCGACGCCTACAGCAAGCGCACGCACGAAGACGCCGACGCCTACAGCAAGCACACGCGTGAAGACGCCGACAACTACAGCAAGAGCGTGCACGATCAGGCCGACGCGTACAGCGAGAAGACGCGCCAGGAAGCCGACGCCTACAGCGACAAGACCCGCGAGGACGCCGACACCTACATGCAGAACAAGCACGCCGAAGCCGACCAGTATGTGGCCGACAAGACGACCGAAGCCAACAACTACGCCGAAACGAAGACGAACGAGGCCAACACCTACGCGGATTCCAAGGCGCATGAGGCCGACCAGTACGCCGAGCAGAAGCGGCAGGAAGGCGACTCCTACGCCCAGCAGAAGAAGGACGAAGCCGATCAGTATGTGTCCGACCGCCATCAGGAGATGGAGAAGTTCGAAGCCGACGTCAAGGGTCGTGCCGACGACTACAGCCAGACGACCCGCTCCGCGGCCGACGACTACGCCAACCAGGTGCGCGCCAACCTCGAGAACCAGTCCAAGGTCATCGAGGGCAATATCCAGGGCCTCAAGCAGTTCGAGACCGAATACCGTGCGCGTCTGACCGAGTTCCTGACCCAGCTGCAGGCGCAGGTCTCCGACACGAACAACTACAATTCCCTCGAAAACAACTGAGACGGATTGTGACTGAACACATTCAGCGGCAAAGACGGCCACGCACACGCGCGGCCGTCTTTGCGTGTATCACCGTAGTGGCACTGGTGGCCGACCAGCTCACCAAGGTCCTCGCCCAAACGTACCTGGCCGGCCACCGTTCGGTCAGGGTGATTCCCAACATGCTCTCCCTAACGCTTGTGCACAATCCCGGCGCATCGCTGGGCATGGGGTCGAACATGACATGGCTCATCGCCCTGCTGGCGATCGTGGCGTGCATCGTGCTCGTGCTGCTCGCGTCGAAAACCGATTCGATGCTGTGGACGGTGTGGTTCGCCTTGGCGTTCGCCGGCGCGTTTGGCAATCTGATCGACCGCTTTGCCTATGCGGACGGGTTCCTCAACGGCAAAGTCGTGGACTTCCTCGATTACGGCTGGTCCGTAGGTAATGTGGCCGACATCTTCCTGATGGTCGCCGGCGTGGGCATTGTGGTGACGATCCTGTGCAATGTGCCGTTCCGGTCCACCGACACCACCGAGGATGGCGCCACCGGCGAAAGCGAGTAGGCATGGGCACGATCATTCCCGCACCTGATGCACTCATCGGCCGTCGGTTCGACGTGGCCGTGGCCAAGATGATGGGGATCTCACGTGCCAAGGCGGCCGACCTCATCGAGACGGGGCAAGCCACGATCGTGGGACGCACGCCAAGCAAATCGGACACGTTGCAGCTGGGCGACCTTGTGGAGATCACCCTCGAGGAACGCGAGGAGCGTCCCGAACCGGTGGCCACCGACATGGCGATCGCCTACGAGGACGACGACGTGGTGATCGTCGACAAACCGGTCGGCGTGGCAGCCCACGCCTCCGTGGGGTGGACGGGCCCCACCGTGCTGGGTTCGCTGCTCGACCGCGGCGTGCATATCACGAGCCTCGGCGCGCCGGGCCGCCAAGGCATCGTCTCACGACTCGATGTGGGTACATCGGGCCTCATGCTCGTGTGCAAGTCAGATCTGGCCTACACCGAGATGCGCCGCCAGTTCGCCGAACACGAGGTGGTGAAGACCTACCATGCTCTGGCGCAGGGCAACCTCAAAGAGAACAAGGCCACCATCGACGCGCCGATCGGCCGCGCCAAGGTCTCCGACTTCCGGTTCTGCGTGACGCCAGCGGGCAAAGACGCGGTGACGCATTGGGATGTCATGGAACGCTTCGGTGAGGCGACACTCGCTTCGGTCAATCTCGAGACCGGCCGTACGCACCAGATCCGTGTGCATTTCTCGTCGATCGGGCACCCGCTTGTGGGTGACGCGATGTACGGGGCGAATCCCCGGCTCAGTGAGGAACTGGGGCTGGAGCGCCAATGGCTGCACGCGATGCAGCTCGAGTTCCGGCACCCGCGCACGCATGTCACCACGGTCGTCACCTCGCACTATCCGGCGGACCTGCAGCATGCGCTTGACATGATGCGCGCGCATCACGCAGATCACTCCACGCCGTCCACGCCACAATAGTGCAGATGGTGAATCCGACAGTGGCACCCGCGGCGAGCATCCCAATCGGCAAGAGGCCGAACATCACCAGGATCATCGCGGGGCTCGTGTGCCCCGCGAACAGCGACTGAACGCCGAGCGCGAACAGCACGACCGTCACAATCACAGTGATGAGGCATGCCACGGCGCCGATCGCGCAGCCACGCGCGCGTGCCTGCAAGGCGGCCGGGGCACAGCCATGGCTTGACGCGGTGGCGCGCGCAGTGGCGAAGCGGGGCATCGCCTGCATGGGCTGGCGTTGCGGCGTCGGCGGTGTCTGTGGCTGGTGAGCGGTACGGGGCGCCGGCCGGTTGGTCTGTGTTGTGTGTTCCATACGCCCACGCTAGCGGAGCGCCTTGCACGGTGCAAACCGTGCGCGGGCATGTGCATGGACGGCCCGAACGGCGTGTCGCCACGCCACGCGCCGCACCATGCGCATGGCGCGCAGCCGGTGCCGCGGACCCTTGCGCACCGTCATGTGAAACGGGTAGATTTGAACCTTATGGCTCAATCCGCAAACTTTGTTCAGCTGCATAACCACACGCATTATTCGCTGCTTGACGGCGCTTCGAAGATCCCGGATTTGGTCAGGTGCGCCAAGGACCTGGGCATGCCTGCGGTCGGTATCGCGGACCATGGCAACATGCATGGCGCGTATGAGCTGTGGAGCGAGGCGGTCAAGCAGGGCGTCAAGCCGGTCCTGGGCATCGAGGCGTATGTGACGCCGGAGACGGCGCGCGGCGACAAGTCGCGTGTGCACTGGGGCACCGAGGCGCAGAGAAGCGATGACGTGTCGGGTGGTGGCCTCTATACCCATCTGACATTGTGGGCGGAGAGTGACGAGGGCCTGGTCAACCTGACGAAAGCGTCGTCGGTGGCGAACCTCGAGGGCCGTGTGATGCGCTATCCGCGCATGGACAAGGACGTGCTCGCCACGTACAGCAAGGGCGTGATCTGCGGGTCGGGCTGCCCGTCGGGCATCGTGCAGACGCGCCTGCGCCTGGGGCAGTTCGACGAGGCGCTGCGCGCCGCCGGCGAACTGCAGGACATCTACGGCAAGGAGAACTTCTACATCGAACTGATGGACCATGGGCTCGAGATCGAGCGCCGCGTGACGAACGACCTACTCGACATCGCCAAACGGCTCGGCGCGCCCCTGCTCGCCACGAACGACTCGCACTACGTGCACAAGGAGGACGCCGGCGCGCAGGATGCGATGTTGTGCATCAATTCGGGGTCCAAGCTTGATGAGCCGGGGCGGTTCAAGTTCGATGGCGAGGGCTATTACATGCGGTCGGCCGAGGAGATGCGGGAGTTGTTCCGTGACCTGCCCGAGGCATGTGACAACACGTTGGAGGTGGCGGAGCGGTGCAACGTGATGTTCGACGACCACGAGGACGGCGCGTTCATGCCGCAGTTCCCGTGCCCCGAGGGTTGGGACGAGACCTCGCTGTTCCTGCGGAAGGTCGAGGAGGGCCTGGAGAGGCGCTATGACGGCAACGTGCCCGACCATGTGCTCAAGCAGGCGGATTACGAGTGCGGTGTGATCTGCCAGATGCAGTTCCCGGGCTACTTCCTGGTGGTGGCGGATTACATCCAGTGGGCCAAGGACCATGGGATCATGGTCGGCCCTGGGCGTGGTTCGGCGGCGGGTTCGATGGTCGCGTACGCGATGGGCATCACGGAGCTCGACCCGTTGGAGCATGGCCTGATCTTCGAGCGGTTCCTCAACCCCGAGCGTGTGAGCCTGCCGGACATCGATGTGGATTTCGACCCGGAGGGCCGGTTGGAGGTCATCGACTACTGCCGTGAGAAGTACGGGCATGACAAGGTCGCGCAGTGCGTGATCTACGGCACGATCAAGACGAAGCAGGCGCTCAAGGACTCGGCGCGCATCATGGGCTACGAGTTCGCGATGGGCGAGAAGGTCACCAAGGCATTGCCACCGGCCGCCACCGGCGGCAAGGACGTGCCGCTGCACGACATCTTCGACCCGAAAGCCAAGCGCTACGCCGAGGCGCGTGAGTTCCGCGAGCTGTACGAGTCGGACCCGGACGCCAAGCGCATCACCGATGAGGCGATGGGCATCGAGGGCCTGATCCGCCAGACGGGTGTGCATGCGTGCGCCACGATCATGGGCTCGGAGCCGATCACGGACACGTCGCCCCTGTTGGAGCGCACGGACGGGACGATCACGACGACGTTCGAGTACCATACGTGCGAGACGCTGGGCCTGGTGAAGATGGACTTCCTGGGCCTGTCCAACCTCACGGTGATCGGCGACACGTTGAAGAACATCGCCGCCAACGGCAAGGAGCCGATCGACTACACGAAGATCCCGCTCGACGACAGGGGGACGTACGAGCTGCTGTCGCGCGGCGACACGCTGGGCGTGTTCCAGTTGGATTCGGACGGCATGCGCGCCCTGCTCAAGAGCCTCAAGCCGGACAACTTCAACGACATCTCCGCGCTGATCGCCCTGTACCGTCCGGGCCCGATGGATATGGACTCGCACAACAACTACGCCAAACGCAAGAACGGCCTGCAACAGATCACGCCGATCCACCCCGAGGTGGCCGAACCGCTCAAGGAGGTGCTCGACGAGACGTACGGCCTGATCGTGTACCAGGAGCAGGTGCAGTCGGCCGCGCGCATCCTGGCGGGCTATTCGCTGGGCAAGGCGGACGTGCTGCGCCGCGCGATGGGCAAGAAGAAGCCCGAGGTGCTGGCCCGCGAGCAGATCCCGTTCTTCGCGGGCATGAAGGAGCACGGCTACTCCGAGGAGGCCGCGCAGGCGGTGTGGGACATCCTCGTGCCGTTCTCGGGCTACGCGTTCAACAAGGCGCATTCGGCCGCGTACGGGCTGATCTCGTACTGGACCGCGTATTTGAAGGCGCACTACCCGGTCGAGTTCATGGCCGCCCTGCTGCAGGGCGCGGCGAGCAACAAGGACAAGACCGCGCTCTACCTGGGCGAGGCGCGGCGCATGGGCATCAAGGTCCTGTCCCCGGACGTCAACGAATCCGTCTACGCGTACTCCGCCGTCGGCGACGTCGTGCGCTTCGGCCTCGGCGCCATCAGAAACGTCGGCGAGCAGGCGGTGAACGACATCATCGAGGAACGCAACGGCAAGCGCGGCAAATACGTCAACTTCCTCGATTTCGTGCGCCGTGTGCCGCTCAACGCGCTCAACAGGCGGCTTGTGGAATCACTGATCAAGGCCGGCGCCTTCGATTCGATCGACCCGAACCGTCGCGCCCTGTTCACTGTACACGAAGCGGCGATCGAATCGGTCGTGGATCTCAAGCGCAAGCAGGCGGCAGGCCAGTTCGACCTGTTCGCCGATGTGGACGGCGACGGCGAGGACGAGGATGCGATGGGCGACGCCTCGATCAGCGTGCCCGACGTGGAGGAGTGGGACAAGAAGACCAAGCTCAACTTCGAACGCGAGATGCTGGGCCTGTATGTGTCCGACCACCCGCTTTCGGGCATGCAGTCCGTGCTCGCGAATCTGCGCGAGATGTCCATCGCGCAGTTCATCGACCGCGCCGACCGTCTGCCTGAGCGCACACAGGTCGTGCTCGCCGGGCTGATCACCAATGTGGACCGCCGCATGTCGAAGAAGGGCAATCCGTGGGCGATCGTGACGATCGAAGACATGGAAAGCTCGATCCAGTGCATGATGTTCGGCAAGGTGTACGAAGCGGCGGCGGCCGATCTGGCCGTGGACACCGTGGTGCAGATGCGCGGCACGCCCGAAGTGCGCGACGAGACGGTGAGCATGCGCGCCACCGAGATGCAGGTGCCGTCGCTCGAAGCGGAGGACGAGCGGCCGGTGATCGTGGCGCTGCCGTTGCATGCGCTGCAACGCGACCGCCTCGAGCAGCTCGGCTCGATCCTGTCGAACCATCCGGGCTATTGCGAGGTCAAGCTCGCCGTCTTCGACGACAACGGCAACGCGCGCGTCCTGACGATGGGCGACCGGTTCCGGGTCACACGCGACACGAGCCTGTTCGCGGACATCAAGGTCGTGTTCGGGCCGAACGCATTGCTCGGTGCATGACGGCAAGGGCTCGGGTAGCCACATCGTGAGATGCGGCGACGCGTGAATCATGCTCGTGACAGGCCATTGTTACGATAGTGCGGTATGAGTGCTGAAAACTACATGCGCATCATTGACCTGCGCGGAAAAACCCTGACCCGTGCCGAAATGCTCGCCGCGATGCCGCGCGCCGAGATGGGCACCGACGAAGCCACCGAACTGGTGCAGCCGATCCTCGACAACGTGAAGCGCAATGGTGCCAAGGCGTTGCGCGAGTACGCCGAGCGGTTCGACCACGTGGTGCCGAAGAAGCTGCGCGTGCCAGCCGACGTGATGGACGCCGCGGTGGCGCAGCTCGACCCCGAGGTGCGCGCCGCGATCGAGGAGTCGATCCGCCGCGCCCGCGCCGTCGCGCAGAATCAGGTGCCCGAGGACTTCCACACCGATCTGGCCGAAGGCGCGCGCGTGTCCGAACGCTGGATCCCGGTGCAGCGCGTGGGCCTGTATGTGCCCGGCGGCAAGGCCGTCTACCCGAGCTCGGTCATCATGAACGCCGTGCCGGCGCAGGCGGCGGGCGTCGAATCGCTCGCGATCGCCACGCCGCCGAACCGCAACGACCCGGACGGTTGGCCGAACAAGACGATCCTCGCCACATGCGCGATGCTCGGCGTCGATGAGGTCTATGCCGTCGGCGGCGCCCAGGCGATTGCGATGTTCGCGTATGGCGCGACCGACGTGGACGACCCCACGAACCCGGTGTTGTGCGAACCGGTCGACAAGATCACCGGCCCGGGCAACATCTTCGTCGCCACGGCGAAGCGCCTCGTCTCCGGCATCGTCGGCATTGACGCCGTGGCCGGCCCGACCGAGATCGCGATCATCGCCGACAAGGACGCGAACCCCGAATTCGTGGCGGCCGACCTGATCGGCCAGGCCGAGCACGACGAGCTCGCCGGCTCGGTGCTGATCACCGACAGCCCCGAACTCGCCGATGCCGTGCAGGCGAGCCTGCTCAAGCGCGTGCCGCGCACCGAGCACGCCGAGCGCGTCGAGACGTCGCTGCGTGGCCAGCAGTCGGGCATCATCCTCACCGATTCGGCCGACCAATCGATCGACGCCGCCAATGCGTACGCGGCCGAGCACCTCGAAGTGCAGACCGCTGACCCTGATGCGGTGATCGCCAGGATCCGCAACGCCGGCGCCATCTTCCGCGGCCCGTATTCGCCGGTGCCGCTCGGCGACTACATGTCCGGGTCGAACCACGTGCTGCCCACCTCGGGCACCGCGCGCTTCGCCGCCGGCCTTGGCGTGCACACGTTCATGAAGCCGGTCGAAGTGATCGAATACGACGAGCAGGGACTCAAGGAGCTCGCGTCGCGCGTCAACGCGTTCGCCGTCTCCGAAGACCTGCCCGCGCACGGCGAAAGCGTGCTGACGCGCTTCGTGGCCGACCCATACGACAAAGAGACGCTCACGAGCCAGGAAGAGGAGGCAGGCCTTCGATGAACGAAGGGATGATTCCCGCGGATCTGCCGCTGCGCAACGACCTGATCGGCGAAGAGCCCTACGGCGCCCCGCAGATCGACGTGCCGGTGTGCCTCAATGTGAACGAGAACCCGTACCCGCCGAGCCACGCGGTCGTGCGCAGCATCGAAAAGCGCATCCGCGAGATCGCGCCGACGCTCAACCGTTACCCGGACCGTGAACACATGGAGCTGCGTCAGGCCTTCGTGGACTACTTGGCCAAGGAATCCCAAGCCTCGCTCACAACCGACCAGGTGTGGGGCGCGAACGGGTCCAACGAGATCATGCTCCAGATATTCCAGGCCTTCGGCGGACCGGGGCGCGCGGCGCTCGGCTGCGACCCCACGTATTCGATGTACCCGGAGTATGCGCGCGACACGTTCACCCAGTGGCACACGGCCCCGCGCAACGCCGACTTCACCCTCGACGTGGACCGCACGATCGAGGCGATCCGCGCGATCGAGCCGTCCATCGTCATGCTCACGAGCCCGAACAACCCGACGGGCACGGCGCTGCCGATGACCGACCTGAAGCGGATCCTCGACTTCTGCCAGAACGCGCGCGTCGCGGGCGCCGCGCCCGGCGTGCACCCGATCGTCGTCGTCGACGAGGCGTACATCGAGTTCCGCGACCCGGGCACGCCGTCGGCCACAACGCTCGTCAATACGTACGCGAACCTCGCGGTGAGCCGCACGATGAGCAAGGCGTTCGCATTTGCGGGCGCGCGCGTGGGGTACGTCGCGGCCAGCGCGGGCATCATCAACTGCCTGCGCATCGTGCGCATGCCGTACCATCTTTCGGCGGTCACGCAGGCTGCGGCGCTCGCCGGGTTCGACCACACCGACGACCAGCTCGCGCAGGTCGACCATCTGCGTGAGCTGCGCGAGCAGACCGCGCAGTGGCTCAGGGAGCAGACGTACAAGGGCGAGCCGCTCGAAGTGGCGCCGTCACAGTCGAATTTCCTCATGTTCGGCGGGCATTTCGACGACCGCGGCATGATCTTCGACGAGATGCTGCGCCGTGGCGTGCTCATCCGCGTGGTGGGGCCGGACGGCTGGCTGCGCGTGTGCATGGGCACCGACGACGAGATGGCACGGTTCCGCGAGGCGCTCACCGCATCGATGCGCGCCGTCGAGGAACAGACGAACCAAGCGAACTAGCAGTAAGGAGCGAGCATGGCACGCACGGCCACGATCACGCGGCAGACAAGCGAATCCACGATTGAACTCAGTCTCGACCTCGATGGCACGGGCAAGACCGATATCCAGACGTCGGTGCCGTTCTACAACCATATGATGACGGCGTTGGGCAAGCATTCGCTCATCGACCTGACGATCCGCGCCACCGGCGACACCGACATCGACGCGCACCATACGGTGGAGGATACGGCAATCGTGTTCGGCGAGGCGCTCAAGCAGGCGCTCGGCGACAAACGCGGCATCCGCCGCTTCGCCGACGCCACGGTGCCGCTCGACGAGGCGCTCGCCAAGGCGGTCGTGGATGTGTCGGGCCGGCCGTACTGCGTGTGCACGGGGGAGCCGGAAGGCTTCCAGTACGCGATGATCGGCGGGCATTTCACCGGCTCGCTCGTGCGCCATGTCATGGAGTCGATCGCGTTCCATGCCGACATCTGCCTGCATCTGCACCTCATCGCGGGCCGCGACCCGCACCATATCGCCGAAGCCGAGTTCAAGGCGCTCGCGCGCGCGTTGCGGTTCGCGATCGAGCCCGACCCGCGTGTCGAAGGCATTCCGAGCACGAAGGGCGCGTTGTGATGGCGGACGAACCTGACGAACCCGAACGGCCGGACGACGACGGCGAGCATTTCGACGACGCCGAATTGGAAGCGATGCTCGAGAATTTCGAAGAGGAGTTCCACGAGGGTGAAGGCGGCGCCGGCGAGTCGGCCGATCCCACTGGCGACGAGCCATCGTTCGAAGACGAGCTCGAAGGCCTGCTGGGCGACAAGGCGAAGGCGGCGTTCATCTGCACGCGGCTCAACTCCGCGGAGCTGCTGGCCGCGTTCTGCCAGATCTCCGACATCTCCGCCGAATGCATCGGATCGGAGCAGGGTGCCGTCGCCGTGGTGCACAACCTCGACGGCGACGGCCCGGAGGCCGCGGTGAAGGACCTGACGAAGGTCGTGGGCGGCCTGTCCGGCCTGCTCGTGGTCAACCGCGCCGACAAGGTGGAAGCGACGGTGTATTACGACGGACAGGCCGGCGAACAACTGCCGCCGCCCTTCGTGTTCCCGTCGCTCGCCCCGTTTGTCGAAGACGTGATGCTGGGCATCTCGACGGTGCAGGACGTGCTCGCGCAATCCGACGACGTCGTGTCGTCGGACGCCATGGGCCAGACCCGCGCCTACGGGATCATCGCGAAGCACACGCATATGGGCGGCGGCCAGTCGTCGATCGAATAGCCGCGGACACGGCGAAACACTGGAAGGAGAAAGCTATGAAGACGGTTGTCGTGTTCGACTACGGGTTCGGCAACGTGCGGTCCATGGTGCGCGCGCTCGCGGACCAGGGGCTCGACGTGACGCTCACGTCCGACTACCGGCAGGCACTTGAGGCGGACGGCCTTGTGGTGCCCGGCGTGGGTGCGTATGGCGCCTGCATGGAGGGCCTGCGCAAGGTCAGTGGCGACCGGGTCATCTACGACCGGTTGCGAGCCGACCGTCCGGTGCTCGGTGTGTGCGTCGGCGAACAGATCATGTTCACCCAAGGCGAGGAGCATGGCGTCGACACCGAAGGTCTCGGCCTGATCGGCGGCGCGGTGACACGTCTGGACGCCGATGTGGTGCCGCACATGGGCTGGGACACCGTGCAGGCGCCCGAAGGATCGATTCTGCTCGACGGTGTTGAGGACGAACGGTTCTACTTCGTGCACTCGTACGCCGCATGCGACGTCACGCCGGCCGACACGAGCGAATACCAGATCGATTTCGCCGACGCCCCCGAGCGCGTGGCATGGTGCACCTACGGGCGCAGCCGTTTTGTGGCGGCATATGAGCATGGTCCGCTGTTCGCCACGCAATTCCACCCCGAGAAATCCGCGCAGGCCGGCGCACGGCTGCTGCGCAACTGGGCGAACGTGCTGTAAGCCCCACACCTGTTGACCAACCGATCAACCCAACCACCGGAGGAACACATTATGGCATTGACACTGCTTCCGGCCGTCGACGTTCGCGATGGCAAGGCCGTCCGACTGCGCCAAGGCGAGTCCGGCTCCGAAACGGATTACGGTTCGCCGCTCGACGCCGCCCGCACATGGGTGGACGCCGGCGCGCAGTGGATTCACTTGGTGGATCTGGACGCGGCCTTCGGCACCGGCGACAACCGCGCGCAGCTGCGCCGGATCGTGGCCGAACTGGGCGACGCGGTGAACATCGAGATGTCGGGCGGAGTGCGCGACGACGCCTCGCTCGACGCGGCGCTCGAAGCCGGCGCCGCGCGCGTGAACATCGGCACCGCCGCGCTCGAGAACCCCGAGTGGACGGCGCGCGTGATCGCCAAGTACGGCGACCGCGTGGCCGTGGGCCTCGACGTGCGCGGCCACACGCTCGCCGCACGCGGCTGGGTCAAGGAAGGCGGCGACCTGTTCGAGACGATGCGCTTCCTCGACGACGCCGGCTGCAGCCGGTACGTGGTGACCGACGTGACACGCGACGGCATGATGAGCGGCCCGAACATCGACCTGCTGCGCGAAGTCGCCGAACGCACCGACGCGAAGGTCACGGCTTCAGGAGGCATCTCCAAGCTCGCCGACCTCGAGGCGATCAAGACGCTCGACGATCTGGGTGTGGACTCCGCCATCCTGGGCAAATCGCTGTATGCGGGGGCGTTCACCCTGCCCGAGGCCCTTGCCGTCGCGGCGGACTGACCTCCGGCTCATTTCTTTGAGCAGGGCAGTTCGCCGTCCTTGATCATCTGCTTGAAGACGTGGTAATCCTCTTCGTTCTGGTCCGCATAGGAATCGGCGAACGAGGTCATCGCGTCGTCGAACGTGTCCGTGCCGCCGAGGTAGTTCGCGATCGCGATGCCGTCGCCGGTGCGGGCATGGGCATGCGCCAGGCACCATGCGCACATGCGCCCCAGATCGTTCAACGCCACGTCGTTGAGGTGGTTGATGTCGATCGACCCCTTGCCGTTCCACAGCTGGCGCGCGTAATAGTCACGTGGCAGGCCGTCGTTCGCCAGGAATTTGGTCCAGCCGAGCATGATGTCGGCGGTGGTCTGGATCAGCTTCTGGCCCTGCACCACGCGTTCGCCGTGCGACGCATACGGGCTGCGGCCCACAAACCGTTCGAGCACCGAATCGGTGGCCTCCTTCATCTGCAGCATGAGCGGGTCGTGGATGTCACGGCCCGTCAGGATCGACACCCACGCGCGCGTGCCGACGGAGCCGACGCCCACGACCTTGCGCGCCGTGTCGTGGTACGTGTATTGGCTCAACACATGCCGGCGGTCCTCGTACAGCGAATCGCGGTATGAGTCGAACAGCTGCTTCAGGCGCCCCTGCAGCGCGTCGAGGTCCTGATACCCCTCAAGGTCGTGGATCGGCACGAGTTCCGGCGGCATCGACTTGAACCGCAACGTGTCGCCGTCAAGCACGGTGAGCTTTGCGGCGGCGCCGTCGGAGTCCTTGGCGCGCGCCTTCATGACCGCCGCGCGCAGCGTGCGGTTGCGATGGCCGCCCTGCGCGCTTTCGAACTGGTCGAGCGTGTGCTCCACGTCCAAGTGGTCGTACCACATGTCGAGGTAATCCATCTGCGCAAACTGGTCGATCATCTGCCGGTAGGTGCGCACGCACGCGCGCACCGCCTTCTGCCGGTCCTTCGAATAGATGTTGTTGGCGCGCCCGCAGATCTCCACCGACGCGGCGAGGCGCTTGATGTCCCATTCCCAAGGGCCAGTCGTCGTCTCGTCGAAGTCGTTGATGTCGAACACCAAGTGGCGGGTGGGGGAGTAGAACAGGCCGAAATTGCCGATGTGCGCGTCGCCCACCGCCTGCACGGGAATGCCCGTCACGGGCGTGCGCGCCAGATCGTTGGCCATGATCAGCGCGGTGCCGCGGTAGAACGTGAACGCGGAGTCGCTCATGCGGTAGTACCGCAGCGGGATGAGGCTCTGCAGGCGCGTCTTCGACTGCTCCTCGAGCAATCCGATGACCTCGCGCCGGTCCGGGTGCACATGCCAGATGGCGTGTGATTCGAGCGGCGCCCGTTCGCGTGCGTCCAGGCCGGCGCGCGCCCGCTCCTTGGGTGTGGCGGCCTGGTGCCACGTCATGTCGATGATGGGGTTGTCGGCGGTCGAATCGACGATCGTGCTGGTATGTGCGCTCATAGTGCACCACGATAGCGCAGCGGAGGCACGGGCCATGGCTGCACGGCTGGCGAGTCCGCGGAATGGGCATGTTAACGTGTTCCGTAACATCGGCATGGAACGATGGGCTGTTATGGATAAGCAGCAAGAGTTCGCGCTCCGTACCGTTGAGGAGCGCGACGTACGTTTTATTCGCTTGTGGTTCACCGATGTGCTGGGCACCTTGAAATCAGTGGCGATCGCGCCTGCGGAGCTGGAGGCGGCGTTTGAGGAGGGCATCGGGTTCGACGGTTCCGCGATCGAAGGCATGACGCGCGTCTCCGAAGACGACATGATCGTCAAGCCCGACCCGAGCACCTTCCAGATCCTGCCATGGCGCGGCGGCCCGCAGGGCACCGCGCGCATGTTCTGCGACGTGCTCACACCCGAAGGCGAACCCTCGCTCGCCGATCCACGCCACGTGCTCAAGCGCGCGCTGTCGAAGGCGAAGGACAAGGGCTTCACGTTCTACGTGCACCCTGAGATCGAGTTCTACCTGTTCGAACGGCAGGACGACTATGCGCAGCCGCCCGTGCCGATCGACCAAGGCGGCTATTTCGACCATGTGCCGCGCAGTCCGGGCATGGATTTCCGCCGCGCGACCGTCAACATGCTCGAGCAGATGGGCATCTCGGTCGAATACTCGCACCACGAGGCAGGCCCGGGGCAGAACGAGATCGACCTGCGGTACGCCGACGCGCTGACGATCGCCGACAACATCATGACGTTCCGCACGGTCGTCAAGGAGATCTCGCTCGAACGCGGCATCCACGCGAGCTTCATGCCCAAGCCGCTCGCCAACGAGCCCGGCTCCGGCATGCACACGCACCTGAGCCTGTTCGAAGGCGATGCGAACGCGTTCTACGAGGCCGGTCAGGAATTCAACATGTCGATCACCGCGCGCCAGTTCGCCGCCGGCATCCTGTACCATGCGGCGGAGATCTGCGCAATCACCGACCAGTTCGTCAACTCGTACAAGCGCTTGTGGGGCGGCAACGAGGCTCCGAGCTACATCTGCTGGGGCCACAACAACCGTTCCGCGCTGCTGCGCATTCCGCAGTACAAGCCGGGCAAGGGCAATTCCGCGCGCATCGAGTTCCGCGCGCTCGACCCGGGTGCCAACCCGTACCTCGCCTACTCGGTACTGCTCGCGGCCGGCCTCGACGGCATCGAGCAGAAGATGCAGTTGGGTGAGCCGACGAGCGACGACGTGTGGGAGCTCACCGACGCCGAACGTCAGGCCATGGGCATCCAGCCGCTTCCCGAATCGCTCGACGAAGCGCTGCGCATCATGGAGAAATCCGATTTCGTGGCCGACGTGCTTGGCGAACACGTCTTCGAGTACTTCATCCGCAACAAGCGCAAGGAGTGGGAGGAGTACCGTGGCCAGGTCACGCCGTTCGAGCTCAAGGAGTATCTCGCCAAGCTCTGAGGGCTAGGCGCGCGGGTCGCCGAACCAGCCCGAATAGATGATCGAGAAATTGCGGTTGCCGTAGGTCGAACACGCATCGCCCTCGCCCGCGCCCGCTTCGAGCGCGGCGAGGTTGGGCTGGTATGGCGTGTAGATGTACAGCAACGCGGTGGCCGTGTTCTCGATGTAGATCTCCGAGCCGCCGCATGCGGCGTCCGGATTGAACTGCACGTAGTTGAGCGTGCTCGCGTGGAACCCGTATTGGTCCTCGTGCCGCACATAGTACTGGTAGCGTTCCGCCGACCCGAACACCTGGCGGAAGAAGCCGGCGTACCGGGGGTCGCAGCTGTCGTCGTCCGGGCAGCTCAACCCCATGGCGGCCTTGAACTGGAACTCGCTCGGCGTCTTGGTGGCGGTCACGAGCTGTTGTTCTTTCTGCAGCATCGTCAACAGCACTTTCGGCGAGACGTTGCAGGCCTTGGCGGCGTCGGCGATAATCGCCGACGCCTTCTGTTTGGACGCACCCTTGTACTCCGTGCAGTAGTCACTCGCCGCACGTGGCTCGGTGCTGAACGTCGCGTTGCGCAGGCAGCCACGCTCGGTGCACTCGGCGCCCTTCTCGTCGAGGAACGCCTGGATTTCCTTCTGGTTCATTGCGGAGCCGTTGAAGAACTGCGTGTTCGAGATGATGTTGCCGGGGTTGAAATCGAACCGCTCCACCAACTGCTGCTGTTCGGCGCGCGCCTGATGTACCTCGGCGCGCCACGAGACGAAGCGCACGAGGCTGATGACGAGTGCGAGCGCCACGATCGAGGCGAGCAGCCCGATGGTGGCCAACGCCGTGCGCTGCCGCGCGTTGCCGTGCCTCCATGCCCGGGCCACGGTCCTGGCCGCGGCCCGTATGCGCTCGAAGGGGGCGTGGCGCGACTGCGTACGTTTGGATGGGGTGTTGTTCGAAGCCATTGGGTCGTCCTTGGAAACCTGGTGGATTGCGCGTGCTCAGCGCAGCGCCTTGGTAATGCGCTGCACGCTGACCGGTTGGTTGGTGCCGAGTTCCTGCGCCCACAGCGAGACGTAGAACTCCTCGAGCATCCAGCGCGCACGGTTGGCCTTCGTCATCGCCTCGTCGCGTGCGGCGCCGGCCGGCAGCGCCTTGGCGCGCGTGAGCGCGGCATCCACGAGCTGTTTCGCTTCATCGGCCTGCCAGGCCCAGCGCACGTCGCGGTTCTTGTCGGTCTTCGCCTTGGCAAGGCGCATCAGGTCGGCGCGCAGGTACACGGGGATGCGCGGCAGGGTGAGCGGTGGCGTGCGCCCGATGAACCCGGGGTTCACGAGCGTGGCGGCGTGTTCGCGCACCGACTGCAGCACCGAAAGCATCGGCAGGTCGGCCACGCCGCCCACCGCCTTCTCCACGTGCGCGTATTGCGCGAGGATCTCCACCACGTCTTTGGCCACGGCGTAGACGGTGTCCTCATACACCTGCTCCACGCCGGCCACGGCCTGGTCGAGCGCGTCGTCGGAACCGATCTTGTCGATGTCGGGCAGCAGCCGTTTGACGGCGGCGAGCTGTAGGTCGTCGACGAGCGCGGCGGTGGACTGGTACGGCGCGGCGGCCAGACGCAACGCCTCGGCGCCGAGCCATCGTGACGAGATGCGTTCGGCGGGCAGCCTGAGCCGGTCGAGCGCCGCATGCCACAGCATGTCGGCGCGCGACTGCGTGGTGGCGCCGGCCTTGTGCAGCAGGTTCGCTTGGGTGACCGCCTTGCCCTCGTCGGCGGCGCGCTCGGCCTGTTTGCGCACCACGGTGCGGGCCGAGGCCTGCGCCTGGCTGGCGAACCGGCGTTGCAGGTCCTCGAGCGATTTGCCGCTCGCCACACGTTTGGCCGCATTCGGCGCAGGCTTCCTGCCATGCGCGCGTTTGGGGCGCGGCGCGGGCTGTTCGATCACGAAGGTCATGCGCAGGTACGGCGGCAGCTTGGGCATCAGGCCGTCGAGCACCTCGGGGTGGATCTGCGCGCCGACAACGCTGATCGCGGCCTGCGTGAACACATGCGCGAAATCGGGCCATGGCTCGCCGTCCGGCGTTTGGGCCGGATGGTCGCGCGTGCCCGAGCCCGGGTCGGCGGGGTAGTGCGCGTCGATCCAATCCTCAATCTTGGCGGCGGTGTCTGGCGCCGGCACGAACTGCACGCGCAACTGCTTCGGCAGCGCCTTGATCATCGCCACGATGAGCTCATTGCGCAATCCGGGCACATTCCAACTGAACTGCGCGGCGCTGACGCGCGAGAGCGCGGTCATCGGGATGTGCACACTCACGCCGTCCTCTGGGTCGGCCGTGTCGTAGATGTAACTCAAGCGCAGCGACAGCGCGGCCCCGTCCGATCCGACGGCGGTCCAATGGTCGGGGAAGTCGTCCAGGCTCACCGACTCGACGCCGTTGAGACGGTCCACCTCCTCGGGGTCGAAATCGAGCAGCGTGGGGTTGCTGGCGTGCTCGGCCTTCCACCAGCGCGCCAGTTCGGCCACATTCGTCACGTCTTGCGGCACGACCCGCTCGTAGAAGTCGTAGAGGTCCTCGTCGCTCACCGTCTGGGCGATCTGGCGGGTGCGGCTCGCGTCGTCCTGCGCGTCCTCGACGATCGCGCGGTTGCGCGCGATGAAGTCGTCGTACGGGAAGCGCTGTTGGATGCCGCCTTCCACAAGGCCCTGCCGCAGCAGGAAATCACGGGCCTCGAGCGGATTGATGCGTCCCCACTGCACATGCTTGCCGCGCACGATCGGCAGTCCATACAGCAGCACGGTGGCCTCGGCGACCGCGCTGCCGCGCGAGGCGGACCAGTGCGGGTCCGCGTACGTGGTGCGCGTGAGGTCCTTGGCGAGCGGCTCGGCCCACGCCGGGTCGATCTGCGCGCAATACCGCGCCCACAGGCGGCTCGTCTCCACGAGTTCGGTCGTCATGATCCACGATGGGGTGGAAGACGAGGTCGCGGAAGCGGGGAAAATCGCGAAATGCGTGCCGCGTGCGCCCTGATAGTCGTTCTTCGCCATCTTCTGGGCGCGTTTGAGCGCGCGGGCGCGGGCGGCCCCCTTGAGATTCGCGTAATCCGAGGCCTTCGGTTCGCGCACCACCTGCATGCCGAGCATCGACAGCAGGCCGGCGAGCATCGACGTGTGGATGCCCTGCGCGTCCCACGAACAGCACAGCGAGTGTGCGGCCTGCTGGTTGATCGGCAGCGCGCGGACCTGTTCGCTCGGCCGGCTGACGGGAATCGGCTCGCCCACGGTGAACTTGAGCTCGCGGCACAGCGACCGCAGCTGTGAGACGAGGTCCTTCCACTGGCGCATGCGCAGGAAGTGCAGGTATTCGGTTTTGCACAGCCGGCGCAGCGCGTTGTTGCTCAGTTCGCCGTCGGCGCCGTACGCGCGGTCCCACAGGTTGAGCGCGGTCAGGAAGTCGCTTGTGGCGTCCGCATAGCGGTTGTGCAGGCGGTCCGCCTCGTCACGCTTGTCTTCGGGGCGTTCACGCGGGTCCTGCAGGCTCAGGAACGCCACGATCACAATCACCGCGGCGAGCGTGTTCGGGGTCGTGGCATGCGCCGCCTCGATGAGCATGCGGCCCAGACGCACGTCGATCGGGATGCGCGCGAGCTGCCGTCCGATGTGCGTGAGGCGGATCTGCCCGCGCTTGCGCGAGATCGCGCGCAGTTCGGTGAGCTCGTTGAAGCCGTCGGAGACCGCCTTCATGTCGGGCGGATCGATGAACCCGAAGTCGGTGATGTCCTCGGCGGTCTTCGCCACACCGACCGACAGCATGTGGAGCACCACGGCGCCGAGCGACGTGCGCAGGATCTCCGGTTCGGTGAACCTCGGGCGGCTTTCGTAGTCTTCGGCGGAGTACAGGCGGATCGCGATGCCGTCTGCGATGCGGCCGCATCGTCCCGCGCGCTGGTCCGCGCTCGCCTGCGAGATCGGCTCGATCGGCAGGCGCTGCACCTTGGCCGTCTTCGAATAGCGCGAGATGCGCGCCGTGCCCGGGTCCACCACATACCGGATGCCCGGTACGGTGAGCGACGTCTCCGCCACATTGGTGGCGATGACGATGCGCTGGTGCCGGTGCTGCTCGAACACGCGGTGCTGGTCCTTCGCGCTCAGGCGCGCGAACAGCGGCATGATCTCGATCGCGTCCGGCCTGCGCATGTCCGCGCACCGCGGGCCGAAGGTATGGCGGATCGACTGTTCGAAATCGCGGATGTCGCGCTCGCCGGACGCGAAGACGAGGATGTCGCGCGGACCCTGGTCGTGCGCCGAGACCGTCACGAGTTCGACACACGCGCGTGCCACGGCCGTGGGCATGTCCATCGCCTCGGTGTCCGGATTGCCCGCGTCATTGCTAGACGCGCCGTCGGCGAACCCCGGCACATGGGCCATCAGCGCGGGCAGCCCTCCGAGCGGCTCATAGCAGATGGTGACGGGGTAGGTGCGCCCGGAGACTTCGATGACCGGCACTGGCTTGTGCAGCGCGTCCTCGAAGTGCTTCTGGAACTTGACCGAGTCGATCGTGGCCGAGGTGACGATGAGCTTGAGGTCGGGCCGTTTGGGCAGCAGCGCGGTGAGGTAGCCGAGCAGGAAGTCGATGTTGAGCGTGCGCTCGTGCGCCTCGTCGATCACGATCGTGTCATAGCGGCTCAGGTTCGGGTCACGTTGGATCTGCGCGAGGAGGATGCCGTCGGTCACCACGCGCAGCCGTGTCTTCGGCGAGCTTTCGTCGGTGAAGCGCACCTGATAGCCCACTTCGTCGCCCAAATGCACGCCGAGCTCACTCGCGATGCGTTCTGCCACAGTGCGCGCGGCGAGCCTGCGCGGCTGCGTGTGCACGATCTGGTGGCCATGCGTGCCGCGGCCGAGTTCGAGCAGGATCTTCGGCAGCTGCGTCGTCTTGCCGGAACCGGTCTGGCCGGAGACGATGACGACCTGTGACGATTGCACCGCCTCGCGGATCGCCTGGCGCGCGCCGCTGACCGGAAGTTCTTCTGGATATTCGAATTTCATAAGGGGAAAGGGTCACTCTTTCAATGGGATGCCATGGGAAGCCATGGGCTGCGATACGTCGGATCGGTGCGGGCTCAGGGCAAGCGGTGGACTTCGATGACGCGGTAGCCCTTCGAGCTCGCATACTTGGCCACCGTGAACGTGTCGGGAAGGGCCTGCGCCAACCAGCGCATCAGCGAATCGGAGCCGAGGTTCTTCTGGACCACAAGATACGCGTAGCCGTCGGGCGCAAGCCTCGGCAGCCACGTCATGAGCAGTGTGTGCAGCTCCTGTTTGCCGATGCGGATCGGTGGGTTCGACCAGATGAGCTCGAACTCGAGCCCCTCGGGCACATCAGCGGCCTCGCCGGCGTGGATGTTGGCGCAGCCGTTGAGTTCGGCGTTGTGCTGGGTCAGTTCGATCGCGCGCTCGTTGACGTCGATCGCGTAGACGCTGGCTTCGGGGGATTCGAGCGCGAGCGCGAGGCTGATCGCGCCCCAGCCGCAGCCGATGTCGAGGAAGTCGCCGTGCGCGGGCGGCATCGGCGCATGGCGCAGCAGCACCGATGTGCCGAGGTCCACGCGGCCGCCCGAGAAGACGCCGTTCGACGTCTCCACATCGGCCTCGTGGCCGCGCAGTGTCACATGCATCTCATGCCGCACATCCGCAGACGAGGGCGACGTGGTGAAATACTGTTCCGCCTGCTTGTGTGGGTCCTGTGCGTTCATGGCGCCTCGTTTCGTTCCTGATGTATACTTGCGTGTCTGCTGCTTTTCGATGATAGTAAGGCAGACGTAAGTTTTCACGAACAATGTGAGGTGTCTTTGACCGAATCGACCCAATCATGGCAGGGTGACCAGGAATTGACGGACCAAGGTGCACCGGGCGCGCATGGTCTGCTCGCAGACCAATCCGACGTGCTGCTCGACGACGACGGCATGGGCGCGCAGCCGGGCGACGAGATCTGGCGTGAGCGCGAATCACGCAACCAGCTCAAGCATGTGGTGGGCCTGGGCGAACTCGAGGATGTCACCGAAGTCGAATACCGCAAGGTGCGCCTTGAGCGCGTGGTGCTCGTGGGGGTCTGGTCGTCACGCAACGGTTCGCAGCGCGAGGCCGAGGAATCCCTGCGCGAGCTCGCCGCGCTCGCCGAGACGGCGGGCGCGCAGGTGTGCGACGCCGTGCTGCAGCACCGCTACCGCCCCGATTCCTCCACGTACGTGGGATCGGGCAAGGCGCAGGAGATCGCGCAGATCGTGGCGGCGAACGACGCCGACACGATCATCGTGGACGACGACCTGCCGCCAAGCCAGCGCCGCGCGCTCGAAGACGCCACGAAAGTGAAGGTCGTGGACCGCACCGCGGTGATCCTCGACATCTTCGCGCAGCACGCCACGTCGCGCGAAGGCAAGGCGCAGGTCGAACTCGCTCAGTTGCAGTACATGCTGCCGCGCCTGCGCGGTTGGGGCGCGGCGCTGTCCCGTCAGGCGGGCGGCCGTGCCGCCGGCGCCGACGGCGGCATCGGCTCGCGTGGTCCAGGCGAGACGAAGATCGAGATGGACCGGCGCGTCATCCGCACGCGCATCGCACGCCTGCGCCGGCAGATCGCGCAGATGGCGCCGGCGCGTGAGGTCAAGCGCGGCTCACGCAAGCGGTACGCGCTGCCCACGATCTCGGTCGTCGGGTACACGAACGCGGGCAAATCGTCGTTGACGAACCGGCTCACCGGTTCGGACGAGCTCGTGGAGAACGCGTTGTTCGCCACGCTCGACACCGCCGTGCGCCGTGCGCGTGCGAAGGACGGGCGGTTCTACGCCTATGTGGACACGGTCGGTTTTGTGCGCCGACTGCCCACACAGCTCGTCGAGGCGTTCAAGTCGACGCTCGAGGAGATCGGCGAATCGGACGTGATGGTGCACGTCGTGGACGCCTCACACCCCGATCCGTTCGGGCAGATCGACGCGGTCAACGAGGTCCTCAAGACGATCGACGGCGTGGACGGGCTGCCCGTCGTCACCGTGTTCAACAAGGTTGACCTGATCGACGCCGTGACGCGTGAACGCCTCGAGCAGCTCGCGCCAGGCGCGTTCTTCGTCTCGTCGGCCACCGGCGAAGGCGTGGACGCGCTGCGCGCGCACATCGAGGGGATGCTGCCGGCGCCCGGCGTGCATGTGGAGGCGCTGCTGCCGTACACGGCCGGTTCGCTCGTCTCGCAGATCCGCGAATACGGCAATGTGGACGTGGTGGAATACCGCGACACCGGCATCCTTCTGCAGGCGGACGTAGACGAGCGGCTCGCCGCGCAGATCATGGACCAAGCGCTCGAGGATCCTGTGGACTGATGCGGCGCCGGCCGTGCCTACACCGCCGCGGCCGGCACACGCCGCCTCTTTATCGCATTGTGAACAAATTGTGGTCTGCTACAGTGAAGATGAATGAACCATGGTTCCGTCACAAGCGGATAATCTATGCATAAAAGAGGTAGACACATGTCCGATTCACCAATTAAGCCTACAAAGCTTGCCATCGTCGGCGCCGGCGCCGTCGGCTCCACCCTCGCCTTCGCGGCCGCCGAACGCGGCGTCGCCCGTGAGATCGTCCTTCAGGACATCGCGAAGGAGCGCGTCGAAGCGGAAGTGCTCGACATGCAGCATGGTTCGAGCTTCTTCCCGACCGTCTCGATCGACGGCTCCGACGACCCGGAGGTCTGCCGCGACGCCGACATGGTCGTCATCACCGCAGGCGCGCGCCAGAAGCCGGGCCAGTCGCGTCTCGACCTGGCCGGCGCGACGATCAACATCATGAAGTCGATCATCCCGAACATGGTCAAGGTCGCCCCGAACGCGATCTACATGCTCATCACGAACCCGGTCGACGTCGTCACCCATGTGTCGATGAAGATCTCGGGGCTGCCGTCGAACCAGATGTTCGGCTCGGGCACCAATCTGGATTCCGCCCGTCTGCGCTTCCTGATCGCCCAGCAGACCGGTGTGAACGTGAAGAACGTGCACGCCTACATCGCCGGCGAGCACGGCGATTCCGAAGTCCCGCTGTGGGCCTCTGCCACGATCGGCGGCGTGCCGATGTGCGATTGGCAGCCGCTGCCGGGCCATGCCCCGCTCGACGCCGACATGCGCGAGCAGATTCACCAGGAGGTCAAGAACGCCGCGTACAAGATCATCAACGGCAAGGGCGCCACGAACTACGCCATCGCCATGTCCGGCGTCGACATCATCGAGGCCATCCTCAAGGACTCGAACCGCATCCTGCCGGTCTCTTCGCTGCTCAACGACTTCCACGGCATCTCCGACGTGTGCATGTCGGTGCCCACGCTGCTCAACCGCAATGGCGTGAACTCCCGCATCAACACGCCGGTGTCCGAGCATGAGCTCGCCGAGCTCAAGCGCTCCGCCGAGACGCTCAAGGAAACCGCCGCACAGTTCGGATTCTGATTTCCGTAAGACATCAGGTGCGTTCAGGGAGGTCGGGCGAGCCCGGCCTCCCTTTTGTTATGGCACCGCATGAGGGGAGAGGCGAATCAATGGCACATCAACATGGGACGGGGACGGCCGCCCACACAGCCGGCCACCATCAGCGTCTGCTGACCACCTTGGTGCTCACTGGCACCATTTTCGTGGCCGAGGTGATCGGGGCTGCGGTCACCGGGTCACTCGCGTTGCTCGTGGACGCAGGGCACATGCTCACCGACGTCTCGGTGCTCGCGGCGTCCACCGTCACCGCGTTCATGATGCGGCGCAAACCCACGAAGTCGCGCACGTGGGGATGGGCGAGGCTTGAGGTGATCACCGCCGCGGCCGGCGGCCTGCTGTTGCTGTTCGTGGGGCTCTATGCGCTTGTGGAGGCGGTCATGCGCCTCACCGGGCAGGAGGCCGACGGCATCAAGGACGTGCGTCTGCTGCTGTTCTTCGGCGTTCTGGGACTTGCCGCCAACATCGGGTCGATTATGGTGCTGCGTGCGCAGTCGGGTGACAACATGAACATGCGCGCCGCGTTCCTTGAGGTGGTCAACGACGCGCTCGGTTCGGTGGCGGTGATCGTCTCGGCCGTGGTGATGATGGCCACCGGGTGGGATGGCTTCGACGCGGTGGCCGGCGGTGTGATCGCGCTGATGATGATCCCGCGGGCATATGTGTTGGTGCGCGACGCGATGCGCGTGTTGCTGGAGGAGACGCCGACCGGGTTGGACTTGGACCAGGTGCGCGCGCATCTGGAAGGTGTGGACCATGTGATCGCGGTGCATGACCTGCATGCGAGCACGGTGGCTTCGGGCATGCCGATCCTGACCGCGCATGTGATTGTGGACAAGCAGATGACGATGGAGGAGGCCGGCCGGGTGCTCGAGCAGTTGCAGCTGTGCTTGTGCGAGCACTTCCCGGTGTCGGTGCCGCACACCACATTCCAATTGGAGCCGGAAGGCTACACCGGGCCGGGGGCGGCACAGATCCACGCCTGAAGGCCGCCTGTCACATCTTGCGCAGCACCGTGACGACCTTGCCCATGATCTGGGCATGGGTGCCGTCGATTGGCGCATAGTTGGGGTTGTGGGGAATGAGCCAGATATGGCCGTTTTCGTTGCGGAAGGTCTTCACGGTGGCCTCGTCGTCGAGCAACGCCGCCACGATGTCGCCGTTCTCGGCGGTCTGCTGTTCGCGCACCACCACGAAGTCGCCGTTGCAGATGGCGGCGTCGATCATCGAATCGCCATGCACTTCGAGCATGAAGAGCCTGCCGGTGCCCGTCAGCCGCACGGGCAGGCGCATGACGTCCTCGACATGCTGCTCGGCGGTGATCGGCGCGCCGGCGGCGATCGCGCCCACAAGCGGCACATCGGTGGACGCCAGGAACGACGCCGATTGGGCGTCGGGGAACGGGCTGACGTCCACGGCGGTGGGAGAGCCATCCACCACTTCGATGGCGCGGCCCTTGTTTGGATCCCTGCGGATGCACCCCTTGGACTCCAGCACATTGAGCTGATGCTGCACCGACGATGTGCTCTTCAATCCGCATGCCTCGCCGATCTCGCGCAATGACGGGGCGAAACCGTGTTCGGCGTGCAGTGCGCGGATCGCAGCCATGATGCGCTGCTGGCGCTCCGTCAGGTCGGGTGCGCGGCGCTCCGCGGCCGCGTTCGGGTCGTGTTCGATGCTGCTCATGGTGGGTCCTTTCGTTATGGCACAACAGTACCGTGCCACACGGAGAAAATCAAACAGATGTTCGAACGCAGGCTTGACAAGTTCGAACATCTGTGCGAATATCGAAACCGCAATTAGAACAAACGTTCGAAAGAAGGTTGCGATGAGCGCGTTGGCATCACATATCTCACGGTCATCCGGTGCAGTGCAGACGGCGGGGGCCAAGGCCCATGTGCGCATGTGGCTCATCGTGCTGGCGGCGTTGCTGTGTCTGGGATGCACCCTCGCGTCCCGTATGCCAGGACTGGGCGAACAAACGGCCTATGCGGGGTACGAGTCGACGGAAGTCGTGCATTACACCGTGCGGTCCGGCGACACGTTGTGGTCGATCGCCAGTCGTTTCACCGATGCGCCGGCGGCGCAGGTGGTGGAGCGCCTCAAAGCCGTCAACGGCCTCGATGACAGCCGCATCGTGGCAGGCCAGCACCTGATCATCCCGGTCTGATAAGGCCATGGCATTGGGGCTGATGGTGCGCGGCGAGCGGAACATGGGTGCACCCGTTGAACAAAAGGCCGAACGTCAGGCTATTGTGAGTGGTATGCATTGCCCATTTTGCCAGAATCCCGACACCAAGGTGATCGATACGCGCATCAGCGACGACGGTCATTCCATTCGCCGGCGCCGTGAATGCCCCAAATGCGGGGGCCGTTTCAGTACGATGGAGACCGCCATGCTGCTGGTGAAGAAACGGTCTGGCAATGTGGAGCAATTCGACCGCAACAAGGTGATCTCCGGCGTACGCAAAGCGTGCCAAGGCAGGCCGATCGACGAGGAAAGCCTCAAGCACCTCGGCCAGCAGGTCGAGGAGAGCCTGCGTGCGCAAGGCATCGCGCAGGTGCCGTCGGAGGAGATCGGCAAGGCCATCCTCAAACCGTTGCGTGAACTCGACGAAGTGGCCTATCTGCGCTTCGCCAGCGTCTACCAGAACTTCGAAGGACTTGAGGACTTCCAGCATGCGATCGACGAGCTGCGTGTCGAAGACCGCGCGTGAGGTATGGCAAAGGCCCGGAGCTTGAAGGCTCCGGGCCTTTGCCATACCTCACGGCCTATTCGATGACGCGCATGCGGATCGTGCCCGTCAGTGAGGCCAACGCGTCGAGCGTGCGCTCGTCGGGTTTGTTGGCCACGTCGGTCACCACATACCCCAGATCGCCTTCGGTGCCGAGCGCCTGCGCCGAGATGTTGATGCCCTGTTCGCCGAGCACCTGGTTGACCGAGGCGAGGATGCCCGGCAGGTTGGCGTGCAGGTGGGCGATGCGTGCGGCCCCGCGGTAGTCGCTCAAGGTGATCTGCGGCAGATTCACGCTGAGCATCGTGGAGCCCTTGAGCCAGTAGTCCTCAAGACGCTGCGAGACGAACTGGGCGATGGCCTCCTGCGCTTCGAGCGTGGAGCCGCCGATGTGCGGGGTGAGAATCATGTTGTCCTCGTCGGCGAGCGGCGTGACGATGGGGTCGCCGCTCTTCTTCGGTTCGATCGGGAACACGTCCACGGCGGCGCCGGAAAGGTGCCCGCTGTCGAGGTGGCGCTTGAGCGCGTCGAGGTCCGCCACGAATCCGCGTGAGCAGTTGATGAAGATCGCATCCTGCTTCATGTGCGCGAACTCGTCTTCGCCGAAGAACCCTGTGTTGGATTTGCGGCCGTCCACATGGATCGTCACGGCGTCGGACTGCTCGAGCAATTCATTGAGCGTGTCGCAGCGCTGGGCGTTGCCCATCGCGAGCTTTTCATCGAGGTCGTAGAACACCACGCGCATGCCGAGCGCCTCGGCGAGCACCGAAAGCTGTGAGCCGATGTTGCCGTAGCCGATGATGCCGAGCGTCTTGCCGCGCACTTCGTGCGAACCGGACGCCGTTTTGTCCCACAGCCCGTGCTTGAGGTGGTGCGTATGCGCCGGGATGCGGCGCATCAGGCAGATGATGTCGCAGATCACCAATTCCACCACGGACCGCGTGTTGGAATATGGCGCGTTGAACACCGCCACGCCACGGCGGCCCGCATGGTTGAGGTCGACTTGGTTGGTGCCGATGCAGAAGCAGCCGATCGCGGTGAGCGTGGGGCGTGTGTCGAGCACCTTGGCGGTCACGGTCGTCTTCGAGCGGATGCCGAGCAGGTCCACGCCTTCGAGGGCCTCGATGAGCTCGTCCTCGGCAAGTGCGCCCTTCATCGTCTCGACTTCGAACCCGTGGTCGCGCAGGGATTGGGCGGCCAGGGGATGGATGTTTTCAAGTAATAGAGCTTTCGGCATATGCACCACCTTACAAATCGAGCAGCGTTTCGTCTGCTTGTGTCCGGACTATAAGCAGACGCTGCGTGGGGCGGGTGAGCGCCACATACAGGTCGGAGGCCGCGGAGAGCCGTGTGGGCGCCTCCTGCTCGATGAGTCCTGGTTCCACAACCATAACCGCATCGTATTCAAGGCCTTTTACCGATTGCGCGCCGCACACCATAATCTGCTCGTCGAACCGGACGCCACTGCGTGCGAGCGTGCTGTGCGCCACGGCTTCGTGCACGGCGGCCTGCACGGCATCGCGCAGTTCGTTGGGGACGATGACGGCCACGCGGCCTGTGCCGTCGCCCACAAGGTACGCCCCGGCCAGATCAAGGGTCTGCTCGGCGACCTCGGCATACAGCGCCGCACGGTCCGCCACGCTCACGCGCTGCACCGAATCGGGCACCGAACGGATCGCCTTGACGGTGGAGATGTAGAGCCCTTCGCCTTCAGCGAAACGCGCGGCGAGGTTGGAGACCTCACGCGGGTTGCGGTAGTTGATCGTCAGCTCGTTGAGGCTCCAGTTCTGTGGGCCGAACAACGCGTTCATCGACATGCGCCAGTCACGCGTGCCGCCGAGCGCCGAGGTCTGCGCCACGTCGCCCACGATTGTGAACGAGCGCGACGGGCAGCGGCGGATGAGCATGCGCCAGTCCATGGCGGTCAGTTCCTGCGCCTCATCGACGACGATGTGCCCATAGGTCCATTCGCGGTCCGCGGCGGCGCGCTGTGCGACCAGCTCCGACGAGTCACCGCGCATGTGGTCGGCGAGCATCTTCGATGAGACGATGCCCGACCCGATGCCCGCCTGTGCGAGCGTCTCCTGGGCGTAGCGCTCCTCTTCGGCGCGCTGCGCGTCGCGCGACGCCTGGCGCGCCTGTTCGTGCGGGTCGGGACCCAGCAGTTCGAGCGCTTCGTCGAGCAGTGGAATGTCGGACAGCGTGAGAGGGGCCCCCTTGGGCCGGGTGAGCATGCTGACCTGCGCGTCGCTGAGCCACGGTGCGAACCGGCGCAACTGCGCGGGTTTCGAGAACAGCTGGTCGAGCAGCCAGCGGCCGTCCATCGGCAGCCACGCCAGGTTGAGCGTGACGCGCAGTTTGTCGTTCATGCGCAGCTGCGCCATGATGTCGTTGAGTTCGGCCTGCTCGGGCGTGTAGTCGAGCTCTTCGACGACGCGCGTGCGCACCATCGACAGCATCGACGAGACGAAGGTCTCGCGGGCCTTGTTGTGCGGCTGCCGCGTGCGGCGCGCGTCGGCGATCGCCGTCTCGAAGTCGGAGGCGCGCAAGGGCACCGACACTCCATTGACCGTGATCGCGGGCAACTGCGAGGGCACGCGTTCGCGCGCGGCCACCGCATTCGCGATCGCCTTGGCCATGCGCCGTTCGCCCTTGAGCTGGGCCACGTGCGGTTCGTCGACGCGCTGCGTGACGACGCCGGGGATCAGCTCGCCGATCGTGCGGCTCACCACGCCGGTCTCGCCGAGGGAGGGGAGCACTTGGTCGATGTAGTGCAGGAAGTCCTCGCTCGGGCCCACCACAAGCACGCCGGAGCGTTCGAGTCGGCGGCGGTGCGTGTACAGCAGATAGGCGGCGCGGTGCAGCGCCACGGCCGTCTTGCCGGTGCCGGGGCCGCCCTGCACCACGAGGGCGCCGGCGAGATCGGTGCGGATGATCCGGTCCTGCTCGGCCTGGATTGTGGCCACGATGTCGGTCATCTTGCCGGTGCGTCGTGAGCCTAGCGACGCCAGCAGCGCGCCTTCGCCGGTCAGCGTGCCTTGCTCGCTCGCCGTGTTCACATGCGCCGAATGCACGTCGAGCACCTCGTCTTCGATGCCGGCCACGGTGCGGAAATGCAGTGTGATGTGGCGGCGCATCACGATGTCGCCGTGGTGCGACGGCGTGGCCTCATAGAACGGGCGTGCGGCCTCGGCGCGCCAGTCGGTGAGGATCGGCTCGTGCCGTTCGTCGGAAAGGCCGATGCGCCCGATGTACCGCCGTTCGCCCGCGGTGTTGTCGATCCTGCCGAACACGAGGCGGTCCTCGACGGCGCGCAATTGCGCCAGACGGTCCTCGTACATCGTGGCGAAGGAGTCACGCTCGGTGCGCTGCGTGGGCGAACCGTGCGACCCAGCGGCACGCACGTCGCTCAACCGCTCCCTTGCCTGCGCACGCAGCGCGTCAAGGCGCGCGTATGCGCGGTCCGTCATGCGCTGCTCTTCCTGCAACTGTGCTGAATACTGTGACATTTGAACGTTGGTCCCCTGTCTGAAACTTGAGCCACACAAGCGTAGCAAACGGCGGCTACGAGCGCCACATCGTGTGGAAACGGTGCATGGTGGTCACGCCGACGGCGTGTTTTGGCGGCGGGTGGGGATTTTAGGTGAGCGGTGGGGTAAAGTGGGTACCTGAAGGCAGATGCGGACATATTGAGGTGCGGTTCGGAGGTGACTGATGGCAAGCCTGACCGATGCGCAGTTGCCATCGACTGACGAGCCCGCCCCCGATCCGATGTCGCTGGAGATGCCACCGATGCTTTTGGGCACATACACCCCCAAGATCGACGCCAAAGGGCGTGTGGCGTTGCCGGCAAAAATGCGTGCGCAGCTGGGCCGCGGCATGGTCATGGCCCGCGGTCAGGAGCGCTGCGTGTACGTCTTGCCCCAACGGGAGTTCCGGCGCATCGCCATGCAGATGCAGAAGACGTCGATGGGCAGCAGGGCCGCACGAGAATACCTGCGCATGTTCCTGTCGGGCGCGGTTGACCAGGACCCCGATAAGCAGGGACGCGTGCTGATTCCGCAGATGCTGCGCGACTATGCCGGCCTTGGCGACGAGATCGTCATCATCGGCGTTGGCACACGGGCCGAGATTTGGAACAAGCAGGCGTGGGAGGATTACCTGACCGCACATGAACAGGGTTATGCGGACATCACATCCGACGTATTGCCGGAACTGGAGTGGTAGATGACGGATTACGCGCACATTCACCAGCCCGTGCTGCTCGAGCAGTGCGTGGGCCTCGTCGCGCCCGCATTGCGCACGCCGGGCGCGCTCGCCGTCGACTGCACGCTTGGACTCGCCGGCCACAGCATCGCGTTCCTCAAAGCCGCCCCACAGGCGCGCCTGATCGGCATCGACCGCGACATCGAGGCGCTGCGCATGGCCACAGCGCGAGTCGAACAGGAGGGGCTGGGTGGCCGGTTCATCCCCGTGCACGCGGCGTTCGACGACTTCTCGCGCGTGCTCGAGGAGCGAGGCATCGACACCGTGCAGGCCGTGTTCATGGACCTGGGGCTCTCGAGCCTGCAGATCGACGAGCGCGAGCGTGGCTTTTCGTACGCACACGACGCCCCGCTCGACATGCGCATGGACGTCTCGCAGCCGCTGACCGCGCAGATGGTGCTCGAACGCTACGACGCCGCTGCGTTGACCCGCATCTTCAAAGCGTATGGCGAAGAGCGCTTTGCGCGCCAGATCGCTCAGGAGATCGTGCGCTCGCGCGCGGACGAACCGCTCACGAGTTCGCGGCAGTTGACCGCGCTTGTGGACCGCGTGATTCCGCAGGCTCACCGCGGCAGCGGCAACCCCGCCAAGCGCGTGTTCCAGGCGTTGCGCATCGAGGTGAACGGCGAACTGGAGAAGCTCGCGCGCACACTGCCGCAGATCGCCAACCGGCTTGCGGTGGGTGGCAGGCTTGTGGTGGAGTCGTACCATTCGCTCGAAGACAAGACGGTCAAATCGTTCATGATGCAGGGCACCCGGGTGGATGCGCCTGCCGATATGCCTGTTGTTCCAGACGACATGCAGCCGTTCTTCGCGCCGCTCACCAAGGGCGCGGTGATGGCCGACGACGAGGAGCGCGAGCGCAATCCGCGTGCCGCTTCGGTGCGTCTTCGCGCCGTCGAATTGGTCCGTCCGGTGCCGCAGCGTTGGCGCCGGCGGTTTGAGCACGAGGCGGACGGTTCCATGCAGCGCGCGGGGGCACGCCATGGCGCCACTGGGCGCCGCCGGGGAAAGAGGGGTTGATCCATGGGATCCGCAGCACGTTCCACACGTTCGAACGCGGCGCCGGCCGGGCGCCAAAGCCATGAGGCGCGCAGCACACAGCGCCCTCAGCTGCATGTGGTGTCGAACCGCAGCGCCAACGGGTCCGCGAAACGCGGATTGGCGGTGTTCTGGGCGTGGACCAAATCACGGTCCACGCCGCTTGTGCATATCGTGGTGGCCGTCGTGTTCCTGGGCGCATGCCTGCTGGGCGCGCTGCTGTTGCGCACGCAGATGAGCTCCAACTCGTTCGAGGCCTCGCGCATCGAGCAGCACATCACGATGCTGCAGCAGGACGTGGAAGACGACCAGGCCAGGCTTGCGCAATTGGAAGCCACGTTGCCCGAACGCGCGCAGAAGATGAACATGGAACCCGCCAAGGGGTCGTTGTCGATCGACCTGCAGGGCTACCAGCCCGCCGGGGAAGGGGCACAGTGATGCGTTCGTTCTCCTGGTCCCGACTTTCCCGGCGCGTCAAGCAGGCTTCGATCATGGGCATCGTCATGCTGCTCGTGGCGCTGCTGTGCATTGGGCAATTGGTGCGCATCCAATTGATCGACGGCGCGAGCACCGCACAGGCCGCCACGCAGAACCGCACAGTCAAAGCGGTGCTAAGCGCCAAACGCGGCAAGATCACCGACGCGAACGGGGCGGTGCTCGCGCAAAGCGTGGAACGCTACACGATCATCGGCAATCCGGAGGCGGCACAGGATTTCGAGCCCACCACATGCACCACGCGCACACGCGGCTATTGCCATGAGATCGACGGCAAACCGTTGCAGACGACCGGTGTGGCCGCCGTGGCGCAATTGCTCGCACCGGTGCTCGGCATGAACGCGGCCGAACTCGGCGGCAAGCTTTCGGGCACCGGCCAGTACGCGATCCTCAAAAAAGACGTGACGCCCGAAGTCAAGCGCAAGATTGCCGACCTGCATCTGGGCGGCATCGTGTATGGCGAACTGAGCAACGAGCGCATCTACACGAACGGCACCCTCATGGGCGCGCTGCTCGGCGGCGTGGATGACGCGGGCAAGGGCGTTGCCGGCATCGAGCAGATCGAGGACAAGACACTGACCGGCACCGACGGCTACCAGATCTACCAGCAGGGCAACGGCGGTGAAGAGATCCCCGGCACGATGACCGATGCGAAGGATGCGGTGGATGGCGCGGATGTGCAGCTGACGATCGACCGCGACATCCAGTGGCGCGTGGAGCGGATCCTCAAGGACAGCCAAGCGAAATACAAGGCGGCGTGGGGCATCGCCGTGGTGCAGGACGTGCAGAGCGGGCAGATCCTGGCGCTCGCCGACACCGACCAGATCGAAGCCGGCAGCGACGACGCCAAACTCAATGTGGCGCGTTCGGTGAGCCAGACCTTCGAACCGGGGTCCGTGGGCAAGGTCTTCACCATGTCGGGGCTCGTGCAGGAGCACCTGCACCAGATGTCCGACAAATTCACCGTGCCCGATTCGCTGACGCTCGACGGGCAGACCTACAAGGATTCGTTCAACCACGGCGCCGAGCGCTGGACGCTCGCCGGCGTGCTCGAGCAATCCTCGAACATCGGCACAATCCTCGCCTCCGATTCGTTCTCGGATCAGAAGCGCTACGAATACCTGACCAAATTCGGCATCGGCCAGCCGAGCGGCCTCAACCTGCCGGGCGAATCGCAGGGCCTGCTCACCCAGCCGCAGACATGGGACGGCCGTACGCGCAATACCGTGCTCTTCGGCCAGGGCTACACCGTCAACGCGCTGCAGATGACGAACGCGATCGCGGTCATCGCCAACCAAGGCGTGCTCAAGCCGCAGTCGATCATCAAATCCATCACCACCCCCGACGGCAAAAGCACCACGCCCGAACAGAAGGAATCCACGCGCGTGATCGACGAAGAGGCCTCCAAGCAGATCCTCAACGCGATGGAATCCGTGTCGGAACACTATTCCTCGCAAGGATTCGCCGGCGTGAAAGGCTATCGTGTGGCCTCCAAGTCCGGCACCGCCGAAGTTGCCGGCCCCGACGGCAAGCTGAGCTCGCTCATCAGCGATTACTCCGCGATCATCCCCGCCGACAACCCCCGGTTCGTGGTGACCGTGGTGCTCAAGGACCCGGAGGGCAGCTATGGTGGTCTGACGGCGGGCCCGGTGTTCGCGCAGATCGGCGAATTCCTGATGCAGAAATACGAAGTGCCGAACTCCCCGCAACGCAAGAACGCGATTCCGGTGGAATGGTGAGCGAACAGCAGATGACGACCACCCAACAAGAGGAGCAACGATGAGCGCAATCAGTGAAACGACGTCACAGCGTCTGACGCTGGGCATGCTCGAGGACCGCTACGGGTTCTCGCTCGTGCCCGGCTTCGCACGCGACGTGACCGTGACATCGCTCGCCAACGACGTGGAATCGGTGACGCCCGGGGCGTTGTTCATCCCCGGCGGGCGCATCGAAAAGGCGCGTGTGGCGCTCGCCGTGCAGCGAGGCGCCTACGCGATGCTGCTGCCCACCTCCATGCGCAACGCGATCGACGACCAGCAGATCCCGATCCTGTTCGCTGACCCCACGCCGCAGCAGATCGGCGAACTCGCCGCGAGCATCGCCGGCATGCCCTCCGAATCGATCGCCGTGTTCGCGGTCGCGGGCGCCAACAACGAGCGCCTGCGCGAAGACGTGGATGCGATCGCGCAGTTCCTGCATATGCTCGGCAACCCGGTGGGCACCCTCTGCAAGGGCGATTCGCAATCGCTCGAACGGTTCCTCGATCTGACCTACCCGGTTGACACCTTCTCGGTGCAGCGCGTGTTGTCGGTGTGTGTGGAAGACGGCGTGGCGGCGGTCATCATCGCGCTTGACGACGAGACGCTCGCCGCCGGCTCGCTCGAAAGCGTGGGGGTCGACGTAATCGGCTATGACGGCGAGACGCGCAACACGGATGTGGAACAGGCGCTCGCACAGGTGTGCGAACGGTATGGCTGCGTGCTGGATGACAACACGCATGTGGCCGTGCGCACCGATGAGACCGACATGATGGCGATCCAGGCCGACCTGGGCACCGGGCCTTCGCGCCCGCTGTCGCTCGCCATCGCGATGGTGCTTGCGGCCGGCATCCGCAAAAGCAGCATCCGCAGCGCGTTGCGCGTGTCGAGGGAGCTGAACTGAACCGGCGGTTCCATACCGCGCAGTGCAAGGAGAATGCATATGATGAAGATGACGTTGCGGCAGGTCATGGCCAGTGTAGACGGCCATGCAGCACCCGGTGCCGCCATGGACGAAGGGACCGAGGTCACTTCGGCGGTCACTGATTCGCGGCTCGCGCAACCCGGCTCGCTGTTCGTTGCGATCGCGGGCGAGCATGTGGACGGCCATGATTACGTGGACGCGGCCGCGCACAACGGCGCCGTGGCGGCGCTGGTACAGCATGCCGTGCCAGACGCCGGCATCGCGCAGATCATTGTGGAAGACGGTGTGGCCGCGTTGGGCGAGCTCGCTAAGGCGAACCTGCGGATGCGCCGCAACGAGGCCGCTCCCTTCACGATCATCGGCATCACTGGCTCGGTGGGCAAGACGACGACGAAGGACCTGTTGAAGGCGTTGCTCTCCACCCTCGGTGAGACCGTGGCCCCGGTCGGCTCGTTCAACAACGAGATAGGCCTGCCGCTCACCGCGCTCGAAGTGGACGAGCATACCCGCTATCTGGTGGCGGAGATGGGCGCCAACCACCTTGGTGAGATCGCGCATCTGACGACGATCGCGCCACCAGACATCGCCATTGTGCTGAAGGTAGGCGTGGCGCATCTGGGTGAATTCGGCTCGGTCGAGCACATCGCACAGGCGAAAAGCGAGATCGTGCGCGGATTGCTCAACGACGGCGTGACGGTGCTCAACGCCGATGACGCCCGCGTGACCCGCATGCAGGACATCGCGCCGGGCAAGGTGGTGTGGTTCGGCATCGAGCACGCGCAGGTGCATGAGCGCGACGGCTATGTGGCCGCGGACGACATCAGCCTCGACGATCTGGGGCACCCGGTGTTCACGCTCGTCAGCGAAGCCGGTGTGGAACAGCGTGTGAAACTCGGCATCACCGGACGGCATAACATCATGAACGCCCTCGCAGCCGCGAGCGTGGCGCGCTTGGAGGGCATGCCGCTCGAGCACATCGCCGCCGTGCTCAACTCGGTGCATGCGATCAGCGCGCACCGCATGGCAGTGAGCGTGGTGCAGGAAGGCGATGTGCGGTTCACGCTCATCGACGATTCGTTCAACGCGAACCCCGATTCGATGCGCGCCGGCATCGACGGCATGATGGCATGGCACGCCGGCGACGCCGCGCAGCCCACCCGCGTAGCCGTGCTCGGCGCCATGCTCGAACTCGGCGGTGACGAGGCACAGGCCCACCATGACATCGGCGCCTACGCCGCCCGCAACGGGGCCGACGCGGTCATCGCGGTCGGTGGCGGGAATGACCCGCACCTCAACGCACTGGCGCACGACCTCGCCGAAGGCGCGCGCACCGCGATGGACGCAGACGCCGTGTTCTGCGTGGACACCATCGACGAGGCAGACGGCATTGTGCGCGATCTGGGACGCGCGCATGAAGGCATGGTCGTGCTGCTCAAAGGGTCGCATGCCTCGGGCCTGAGCTCACTCGCCACCCGCTGGAACGAGGAACGCGCGTAACAGCGCGCGATGCGGCGTGCCGCCACGCGCGCCCACAACGAATAGGAGAACCGTAAGGTGATAGCGCTCATCATTGGAATAGTGGTTTCCCTCGTCATCACGATGATCGGAACGCCAACGCTCATTCGCGTGGTGCACAAACTGCACTACGGCCAGTACATCCGGCAGGACGGCCCGCAGTCGCACCAGGTCAAGCGCGGCACACCGACGCTCGGCGGCGTCGTCATCGTGCTCGCGGTGCTGCTCGGCTGGGGCGCCAGCGCGTTGTACCGGTATTGCAGCCAGCACATCGTGCCGTCGTGGTCCGCGGTCCTCACCCTGTTCGCGATGGCCTCGATGGGCCTGCTCGGCTTCATCGACGACTTCGCGAAAGTACGTAAGAAGCAGAACGAGGGACTCACCGTCAAAGGCAAGTTCATCGGCCAGTTCATCCTGGCCACGATCTACGCGGTGCTCGCGCTCATGCTGCCCACCAAATCCGGGTTCCCGAGCGCGCAGGCAGGCATGAGCTTCATCGAGACGCCGTTCCTGAGCTTTGACTTCGCCGGCCGGTTCCTCGCCATCGTGCTGTTCGTGATCTGGGTGAACTTCCTGATGGCGGCGTGGACGAACGCCGTCAACCTGACCGACGGCCTCGACGGCCTGTGCGCGGGGTCCTCGATGGTCGCGTTCGCCGGCTACGGCATCATCGCGTTCTGGGAAAGCTACCACCTGCGCGGATCGGGCCACCCCGGCTTCACCTATGCGGTGTCCGACCCCTTCGACCTGACGGTCATCGCATGCTGCGCGGCCGTGGCATGCCTGGGATTCCTGTGGTACAACTGCAACCCGGCGTCGATCTTCATGGGCGACACCGGCTCGCTTGCCCTCGGAGGCCTGTTCGCGGCCATGTCGATCGCCACGCACACTGAATTCCTCGCCATCATCCTCGGCGGCCTCTTCGTGATCGAGACGCTCAGCGACATCATCCAGGTCGGGTATTTCAAGATGACGCACAAGCGCGTGTTCAAAATGGCGCCGATCCACCACCACTTCGAATTGTGCGGGTGGACGGAAGGCAAGGTCGTCGTGCGGTTCTGGATGGTCGAGCTCATGTTCGTGATCATCGGCCTCATGATCTTCTACACGGACTGGGTCGTGCGCTCGGGGCTGTGACCGGAGGCGCGACCATAAGCGGCATCGGCAACGTCAGGGAAAGGACGAGATATGGATCTCAACAGCAGCACAGTCGTAGTGGCGGGCCTGGGCATCTCCGGGCAGAGCATGGTGGATATTCTGCGTGATCGCGCGGCGCGCGTGATCAGCGTCGATGAACGCAAGGAAGACGCCGACCTGCGCTCCTTTGACGACATCGTGTGGGACGGCGTGGACCTCGTGTGCACGTCGCCGGTCTTCACCCCGCGCACGCCGTTCATCGTCGAGGCGCGCAAGCGCGGCATTCCGGTGATCAGCGAGGTCGAACTCGCGTGGCTGCTGCGTGTGGACAACGCGCGCACGGGCGAGCCGGCGCCGTGGATCGGCATCACCGGCACGAACGGCAAGACCTCCACCACCGAGATGGTCTCGGTCATGCTCACGGCCTGCGGGTTGCAGGCGCCGGCCGTCGGCAACATCGGCAAAGCGGTCTCGCGGGCCGCGCTCGACCCCGCGAACGACGTGCTGTGCGTCGAGTTGAGCTCGTTCCAGCTGCATTTCACCTATTCACTCGCCTTGGCCGGGGCCGCGATCACGAACATCGGCGCCGACCACCTCGATTGGCACGGCGCCCTTGAGCGCTATGCCGAAGACAAATCGAAGGTCTACGACGGCGCGCGCCGCGTCATTGCCTACAATGCGCAGGACGCACGCGTCACCGAGCTCGCCTCCGAGGCACGTGCCGCCGAAGGCTGCGTGCATGTGGGGTTCACGCTCGCCGAACCGCAGGCCGGGCAGATCGGTGTGCGTGACGGATGGATTGTGGATATGAGCGGCATCGCCGGCGGCGAAGTGGGCGAGGAGACCCGCATCGCGCGCGTTGCCGACTTCGCCCACCTGACCGAACCCGACGGCACGGTCTACCCGCATCTGCTCGCTGACGCGCTGACCGCGCTGATCCTGGTGTATGCGATGGACGTGGACCACGCCGTGGCGGTGAAGACATTGCAGGGCTTCAAGCCCGGCGGCCACCGCATCGAGGAGGTCGCGCGGTTGACGACCGACGGCGCGACGGTGCGCTTCGTGGACGATTCCAAGGCCACGAACGCCCTCGCCGCACAGGCCTCGCTCAAGAGCTTCGCCCCGTCCAGCGTGGTGTGGATCGCCGGCGGCCTCGCCAAGGGCGGACGCTTCGAGGAGCTCGTGGCGCAGGAACACGACCGCATGAAGGCAGCTGTGATCATTGGCGTGGACCAGGAGCCGATGCTCGAGGCATTCCGCACTTGTGCCCCCGACGTGCCACTCACTGTGATCGATCCTGCCGGCGCCGGGTCGGTGATGCGGCGTGCGGTGGACGCGGCTGCCGCGCTCGCGGAGCCGGGCGACGTGGTGCTGCTTGCGCCGGCGTGCGCTTCGATGGACCAGTTCGTGTCGTACGCCGACCGCGGTGACCAATTCGCCAGCGAATCTCGGCGTTGGGTGGATGAGCATGCCGCAGCCTGAGCGCAAAGCGCGCTCCGCGTCCTCGCGGGGCGCCAGCACGACACCACGGCAATACACTGTCCGCACGAGAGCGAGCCAGAGCACCGCCGCGCACGATGCGCCGGCGGCGCGCAGCGCGCAGCCCCAAGGGCATGCCGCCGATTTTTCGGCCTACCGGGGCTGGCGCATGCTGCTCAATCCGATCTGGTGCTACCACGGATTCGCCCTCTGTGTGTTCATGCTCATGGTGTTCGGCCTGGTCATGGTGTTCTCGAGCTCCTCGGTGAGCATGGTGGCGGTGGGCGCCACACCATGGAGCCAGGCCTTGGACCAAGCGAAGTTCTGCATCATCGGCCTCGTGGCCTTTGCGGTCGCCTTGGCGCTGCCATACCGTGCGTATGCCAAGTTCTGCACGCCGCTCGTGGCCGTGGCGGGATTCATGCAATTGCTCACGTTGACCCCATTGGGTGTTGAGGTCAACGGCAACAAGGGGTGGATCAACCTTGGCTTCGCCACGTTCCAGCCCGCCGAGCTGGTCAAGTTCGTGCTGTGCATCACGCTGCCCAAGCTGCTTGTCGAAGTCGGTAAACGCCATGAGCGGGGTGCCCCGACGCATGTCAAGGATTATCTGTGGCCGTTCGGCACATACGGCGCCCTGCTCGTGCTGGTGTTGGCGGGCAGGGACCTCGGCACCACGATGATCCTGGTGTTCATCGGCCTTGTGGCGTTCTGCTTCAGCGATTTCCCGCGTAAATGGCTCGGCGCGCTCGCCGTGGGGCTGGCCGGGGCCTGCGTGCTGTTCGCGATCATGAGCCCCAACCGCATGCGCCGCATCCTAGCCACGTACCAGGGGTGCTCGGCGAGCGACATGCAGGACGCCTGCTATCAGGCCACACACGCCAAATACGCGTTGGCCTCCGGCGGGTTCCTGGGCGTGGGGCTGGGCAATTCACGTGAGAAGTGGAACTACCTGCCCGAGGCGCACAACGACTTCATCTACGCGATCATCGGCGAAGAGACCGGGTTCGTGGGCGCCGTGCTCGTGCTCGTGCTGTTCGCGGTGATCGCATGGTGCATGATCGTCGTGGCGCTGCGCACGCCGAACCGCTACACATCCATGGCGCTGTTGTGCTTCACGGTGTGGATTGTGGGGCAGGCGCTTGTGAACATAGCCGTGGTTGTGGGCATCCTGCCGGTCATGGGCGTGCCGTTGCCGTTTGTGTCGGCGGGTGGTTCATCGCTTATCCTATGTTTGGCGGCGGCGGGTGCGTCGATGAGCATGATGCGTTCACAGCCGCAGATCGCGGCCGAACGGCAACGGTCGTAACGCAACCTCAGGCGTATGCAAAGGAACACCATGAACACAGAAGCAAAGCACATCCTGTTGGCCGGCGGTGGCACAGCGGGGCACGTGAACCCATTGCTCGCCGTGGCCGACGCGATCGCCGCGCGCGATCCGGAGGATGCGTCGATCATCACGTTGGGCACCGCGGTGGGACTTGAGGCGGATCTGGTGCCGCAGGCCGGCTACCGTCTCGAAACGATCGAGAAGGTGCCATTCCCTCGGCGCCCCAACAAAGCCGCCCTGCAGTTCCCGTTCAAATGGAAGCGTGAGACCGCCAAGGTCAGGCAGCTCATCGAGGACGAGCACATCGATGTGGTCGTGGGCTTCGGCGGCTACGCCTCGGCGCCGGCGTACGCGGCCGCGCATCGCATGGGCGTGCCGATCGTGATTCACGAGCAGAACGCGCGCGCCGGCATGGCCAACAAGCTTGGCGCCAAATGGGCCACGTTCATCGGCACTGCATACGACAGCACTGGTCTCAAGGCCGGCGGTGAGGGCGAGGTCGAGCGCGTCGGGCTGCCACTGCGCCCCGCGATCGCGCAACTGGCCGCGCAGATGCAAACCGACCGTGCACAGGTGCGCCGTGACAGCGCCCGTGAACTCGGGCTCGACCCGGACCGGCCGATCATCGTGGTGACCGGCGGTTCACTCGGTGCGGTCAGCCTCAACCGGGCGGTGGCCCAGGCGTCCGGCACACTCGTACGCGACGCGCAGATCGTGCACCTGACCGGCAAAGGCAAGATCGACGAAGTGCGCGAACTCGTGTCACAGCATGCAGGGGAGCAGGTGCTGACCGGCCTTGGCGATGACGCGCAACCGGGACGCGACTACCATGTGGCGCAGTACCTTGAACGCATCGACAAGGCCTTCGGGTGCGCCGATCTGGTCATCTGCCGTTCGGGCGCCGGTTCGGTGAGCGAACTGGCGGCACTCGGCCTGCCCGCCGTCTACGTGCCGCTGCCGATCGGCAACGGCGAACAGCGGTTCAACGCGCAACCAGTGGTCCAGGCGGGAGGCGGCCTGCTCGTGGACGACCGCGACTTCACCGCAGCATGGGTCGAATCCCATGTGCCGCAATTGCTCGCAGACCCGCAGACGCTGCAGGACTACGGCCGCAATGCATGGCAATACGGCATCCGCGACGCCGCCGACCGCATGGCGCAGCGCATCCTCACCATCGCGGGCGACGCGCGCTGGTGCCGGTGAACACCCCGCCGCAGGCAATACGACAGCACAATACACACAAGACACCAGACACAATACTGAGGAGTTCACGTGAGTAGCACGCATGACGCACAGACAGTGACGCTCGACCCCACCACCGCACAGTTCGACGAGCAGCAGACCGTGGCCGATCTGGGCCGCACCCATTTCATCGGCATCGGGGGAGCGGGCATGAGCGTGCTCGCCGAGATGCTCCACCAACACCATGTGCCCGTCGACGGTTCCGACAGTCAGCGCGGCCCGAAGACCGACCGCCTCGAATCGCTCGGCATCCCCGTCGAAATCGGGCAGCGCGCCGAAAATGTGCAAGGCGCGCGCGTCGTCGTCTACTCGAGCGCCATCAAGCCCAGCAATCCCGAAATCGTGGAGGCGCAGGCACAGGGCGCGCACATCGTGCACCGCAGCGACATTCTCGCCCTGCTCATGCACGGCACACGCGCCGTGACCGTGGCCGGCGCACACGGCAAGACCACCACAAGCTCGATGCTCGCGCACATTCTGCTCCATGGCGGCGAAGGTGCGCTCGCCGACCCGAGCTACGCCATCGGCGGCTCGATCCAAGGCCCGGACGGCACCGTGCTCGACGGCGGCCATGCAGGCACGGGCGACGTGCTCGTGGCAGAGGCGGACGAATCCGACGGCAGCTTCGCCAAATACCGTCCCGCCATCGCCATCGTGACGAACGCCGAAGCCGACCACCTCGACCATTACGGCGACGAGGCGCATTACCAGCGCGCGTTCGCCGAGCATATGAGCCACGCGTTGGACTACGTCATTGTGTGCGCCGACGACAGCAGTGCGCTCGCCGTGCTGCGCGCCCTCGACCCGGCGGATGGTGCACGCGCCATCGCCTACGGCACGAGCGAACGCAGCGCATTGGGCGATCTGAACGGCGCACAATACGTGCACATCACCGCGGAACAGGAGCATGCGGGTAGCGGCAGCGAGCAGTTCACGCTCGACATCCCAGCCGCAGTGGCGGGCGAAGAGGTGACGCTGCCGGTCTCGCTCGCCGTGCCCGGCCTGCACAACGCGCGCAACGCCACGGCGGCGATCCTCGCGGCGATCGAACTCGGCATGCCTGCCCAGGACGCCGCGCGCGCCGCGTCGACATTCCTGGGCGCGGCCCGCCGGTTCCAGATTCGCGGCACCGTGGGCGGAGTCACGGTCGTCGACGACTACGCGCACCACCCGACCGAGATCGGCGCATTGCTCGACGCGGCGCGCCGACGTTACCCCGATGCCACGATTCATGTGTTGTTCCAGCCGCACCTGTTTTCACGCACCAGGTTCTTTGCACCGCAATTCGCGCAGGCGCTCGCCAAAGCGGACGATGTGATCGTGACGGGCGTATTCCCGGCGCGTGAACGGCAGGAGGACTTCCCGGGCGTCGATGCACACACGATCGCCGACGCCGCCGCGGAAGGTGCTACACCGATCGACGTGGTGGAGGACATGGACACGGCCGCGCAGATGATGGCGATGCGCGCCAAGCCGGGCGACGTCATCTTCACTGTCGGCGCCGGCGACATCACCACGATGGGTCCGGTCATCGTGCATGTGCTCGAAGCGCACCACGGCAAGGATGCATGATGGCCGGCCGTTCCGTCAGCTCCTCACCGTCCGGTGAGACCCCCGACAAGCCGGCGCGCTCCACACGGTCGGGGCGTGCCGTGCCCGCCAAACGCGTCGCGCGGTCGGCGAGTTCGGGCACTGGCACGCCATCCGGCAGCCACAGGGTGGCGCGCAGCGCCTCATCGGGAGCGCACACCGCGCATGAGGCGGGGCGCGGCGCCCGGTCGGTGGCTTCCGGCGCCGCGCACAGGCCACACAAGGCCGCGGACAGCGATGCCAGTGCAGTCAGCCGTGCGGAACAGTCGGCTGCGACATCACAGACCCGCAGGAAGCGCGGATCCGTGCGCTCGGCGTTCGCCGCGGCCGGCAATGCCGTGGCGCGCCGGCGGTCGGCGAAGCAGGCGCGCGCGCAGGTCAAAAAACCACGCATCGTCGAGGAGCGCACCGGGGCGACGAGTCCGGGCGCGTTCGTGGATGCGAACAACCTGCCGAGCGAGGATGTGGTGGCGAAGACACTGCAGGAGACCGCAGGCGCGATCGGTGTGGCCACGCGGCCCAAGGTCGTGGACTTCGCGGCGCGGCAGAAGGAGCAGCGGAAGGCCAACACGCGGCGCATCGCCGCCCGTGTGGCCGTGGCGTGCGCCGCGTTGGCGGCGGTGGTCGCGCTCATCTGGCTGCTCTTCTTCTCGCCGGTCTTGCGCTTGGAGCCCAACAACATCAGCGCGTCGGGCGCGAACGAATGGGTGAGCAACGAGCAGATCATGGCGATTGCCAAGCGGCAGGCGGGCAAATCACTGCTCCTGGTCTCCGACGGCGCGGTCGAGCAGCAGCTGTCGCAGATCCCGGGCGTCTCGTCGGCAACCGCCGAAAAGAAATTCCCCAACGGCCTGCATGTCTCGGTCACCGCCCAACGGCCGGCCGCCATGCTCAAGGAGCCGTCGGGAAACACGTTGACGGCGGTCGACAGCAAGGCGCGCAAACTCAATGCGGTCAACGGGTCCGCGCAGTCCGTGCAGGGCATTCCGGTCATTGAGGTGGACAATGTCGACAAGGCGCTCAGCCGGCGCGCGGTGCAGTCGGCGCTCGTGATCCTCGACGCATTGCCCGAATCCATGCGCAACGCCATCGTCAAGGTGCAGGCGAACACGCAGGATTCGATCACGACGCAGCTCGACAACGGCATCAGCATCGTGTGGGGCGACGATTCGGACTTGAAGCTCAAGATGGCCATCGTCGACAAGATCATGAACGACCCGAACGTGATCGGCGACAAGAAGCAGATCAACGTCTCCGCCACAGCGCGCCCGATCATCAAATGATCCCGGGGCCAGCCGCCTACCGCGTGGTGTCGGCGAGGCGCGCCTCGAGCTGCTCGACGATCCGCGCATGGCGCTTCTCGTCGATCCGCACGCGGGCCAGGAACACCACGAGGCTCAGCACAATGCCCACGGAAGGCACGATGTATGCCCATGTGGTGAAGGTGCGGATGTTGCCTGCGGTCATGTCGACGGCGGACGCCGACCCGACCATGCCCGCGGCCACGGCGACGAATCCGACGATGCCATTCGAGAACGCGCCGGCGATCTTGTCGAGCATCGGGCGCACGCTGAGCGTCACGGCCTCGTTGCGCCGCCCTGTCTTGAGCTGCCCGTATTCAATCGAGTCGGTCATCGTCAGGATCGCCGTCATCTGGATCGTCTGCGCGGGCAGATAGAACAGCACGAGCGCGATGAGCACGACCGCGAGGTTGCGCGGTGCGGCGATGAACATCGCATAGCCGGCGATCATCAGGGCCATGCCTCCCGTGAACAGCCACCGGCGCGGAACCACACGGTTGAGCAGCGGGTAGAGCGGGGTCGTGAGCAGGCCCGTGACCACGGGGATCACACCGGCAAGCGCGAACTGCTCCGGCATGCCGAGCACATAGGTGAACTGGTAGAACAGCACGCCGGTCGTCGCCACGTTGGCCACCGCGTACAGCAGGTAGCTCAATGCCATCCACAACAGCTGGTCGTTGTGGCCGATCGCCTTGAACGCGTCCAGTGGCTTGCAGTGTTCGTCGCCGCCGCGCAGTTCGTTGTGCTGTTCGCGCGTGCCGAAGGCCACGGTCCATGCGGTGAGCAGGCCGAACAGTGCGATGATGACCGCGAACGCAGTCCAACCGGGCTGCCCTTGGGTGTGTTCGCCGGTGAAGCGGAAGGTGAAATAGCTGACGATCGGGATGACGATGACGGTGACGCCGTTGTAGCCGAGCGAGCCGGTGAGCGTGCCGAGCGACGTGTAGACGCCGCGCTCATGCGAATCGCTCGAAAGCGCGGGGATCATGCCCCAGTAGGAGATGTCGCGCGCGGAATAGAACACGTCGAGCAGGATGAAGGTGACGATGAACGCCGCGATGAACCATGTGGTGTTGACGTTCACGAGCCCGAAGACACCGGTGAACACGACGATGAGCAGCGCGGACGGCACAATGCCGCCGATGAACTGCCAGACGCGGAACCGGCCCCAGCGTGTGCGCGTGTTGTCGACGATGTTGCCGAGCAGGGGGTCAAGGAAGATCTCGGCGATGCGGATCGCCACGACGAGCGAGGTGATCAGGGCAATCATGCGTGCGGCGACCGCCTTGTCGGTTCGTGCGAACAGCGCGGTCGTGGTGTAGGTCATGAAGAATGTGCTCATCGCGTTGTAGAACGCCGCCTGCCCGAGGTTGCCGATCGCGAACGCAATACGTTGCCGTGCCGAGCCCTTGGCCTTGGTGTGCCGGCCGACTGCGGTGTTGGCCGAGGTGTTGTTGTGGTCATGTCATCCTCCCGTGATGGGTGATCCTCATTGATCTATTGCGGAAGCTTACTTTACTCAGAATGGTAAACAAGTTTATCGACATGTGATGGAAGGGCAGTGTTTTGTATGCTTGGCTCGGCGTGTCTATTTATGTTGATATATCGCTATATTGAGAGGAGATAATAGTGGCGATCGGGCAATGGTGATTCCTCGCGATTATGGCATGGGGTGAATATGTCTTGCGCATGTCTAGTAAATAGTTTACTATCGAGAGCGCATACGAACCGTGAGCGACGCAGCCCACGGTCGCACCAACGCTACGATGAGGAGCAGGAATGGCACAGTCGGATACCACCACGCACATGCACACGCCGCGCGGCACGGCCTCGGATGCCGCTGGGAAAGGCGACATGGCGCCCACGACCGGAGGGGAGCGTACGCGGCTTGACCAGCCAAGCGTGCGCTGGCTCGTCGATCCGGCCGTCTTCGCGGTCAACCGGTTGCCCGCGCACACCGACCACATGACCGTCGACGGCGCGTCCGGCACGTTGCGGCAGTCGCTTGATGGGGTATGGCGCGCGCGGGTCGTGCCATCGCACCTCGACCGGTTGCCGATGGAAAGCACGGACGAGCACTGGCAGACCTCGCACATCCCGCCGGCGTTCGCCTCGTCGCGTTTCGACGACGCGGGATATGTGGATGTGAACGTGCCCGGCTGCCTGGAGACGCAGGGACTCATGCGCCCGCAATACGTGAACATCCAGTACCCGTGGGACGGGCATGAACAACCACAGGCGCCACAGGTGCCCAACAGCAATCTCGTGGCACTCTACCGCCGGACGTTCGACGCCGATCCGCGCGTGCGGCAGGCGTTGCGCGCCGGCGAGCGCGTCTCGCTGACGTTCGACGGCGCGGCGACCGCGATCTACGTGTGGCTCAATGGCGCATTCGTCGGATATGCGGAGGATGCATACACACCGAGCGAATTCGACGTGACCGACGCGCTGGGCGAGGAGGGCAATACGCTCGCCATCGCGTGCTTCCAGTACTCGAGCGCGAGTTGGCTGGAAGACCAGGACTGCTGGCGCTTCCATGGACTGTTCCGCGGCGTGCGCCTCGACGTGCGCCCGCGCGTGCATGTGCGCGACATGCAGGCGACCGCCGACTGGGATGTCGCGGCGCAGTGTGGTGTGCTCGACCTGCGGCTTGCGCTCGAAGGCGACGCCGCCGCACACAGCGCCGATGTGCGCGTGTGCGCGGTGGACGACGGGACGGGCATGCCGTTGTGGGAAACGACGCTGGACGTGGATCGGCAGGCGGCGTCGGCCGATGACGCGGTGCTGCGCGGGCGCGCCGCGATCGCCGACGTGCGCGCATGGAGCGCCGAGGAGCCGAACCGGTACCGCGTTGACGTGCTGGTGCGCGATGCCGAGGGGCGGCTGGTCGAAACCTCAAGCGCGGTGGTTGGATTCCGCCATGTCGAGATCGAGCATGGCATCTTCACCGTCAACGGTGAGCGGATCGTGCTGCGCGGGGTCAACCGCCACGAATTCGACGCACGACTCGGCCGCAGCGTCACCGAAGAGGACATGCTGTGGGATGTGCGTTTCATGAAACGGCACAACATCAACGCGGTGCGCACCTCGCACTACCCGAACCAGACCCGTTGGCTCGAACTGTGCGACGAATACGGCATCTACATGATCGACGAAGCCAATCTGGAGACGCACGGCAGTTGGAATCTGCCTGGCGACGTGACCGACGGCAAGTCGATCCCCGGCGATGACCCGATGTGGCTCGCCGCATGCGTGGACCGCGCGCATGGCATGGTGGCGCGCGACCGCAACCATGCGTGCGTGGTCGCGTGGTCGCTCGGCAACGAGTCGTATGCGGGCACGGTGATCGAACGGATGGGGGAGCGGTGCCGCGCATGGGATCCCACACGCCCCGTGCATTACGAAGGCGTGCAGTGGAACCAGGCGTACAGCGCGATCTCCGACTTCGAATCGCGCATGTACGCGCGGCCCGACGACATCCGCGACTACCTTGAGCACAACCCGACCAAACCGTACATCTCGTGCGAATACATGCACGCGATGGGCAATTCGCTCGGCGGCCTGAGCGAATACACCGCCCTTGAGCGGTACCCGCACTACCAAGGCGGCTTCATCTGGGATTTCATCGACCAGGCGCTGTGGCAGAGGCTGGACGACGGCACGGAGCGGCTCGCGTACGGCGGTGACTTCGGCGACAGGCCGAGCGACATGAACTTCAGCGGCGACGGCATCGTGTTCGCGGACCGCACGCCATCGGCGAAAGCCGAGGAAGTGAAAGCGCAGTATGCGCCTGTGCGCATCAGCGTCGAGCCCGACCGTGTGCTCGTGCACAACGGCAATGTGTTCGTCGGCACGGCCGACAGCGTGTTCGTGGCGCGCATGCTGATCGACGGGCGGGAAGTGTGGAGCACCGCGCGCACGCTCGACGTGCCCGCCGGAGAGACGCGCGTGCTCGACCTGGCGTTTCCGCCGGTCGAGGACGTGCTGCCGGCCGGCGGCGACAGCGCACTGCGCGCGCACGAGGTGATCTACGAAGTGAGCCAACGGCTCGCACGCGCCACCGCGTGGGCCGAGGCCGGCCACGAGCTCGCCTGGGGGCAGTGCGCCCGGCCGCTCGACGCGCGTGCGCTCGCCGCATGGCGCACCCCGGCCGCGGTGGAATCCGGTGCACATGTCGCGCTGGGGCGTTGGAACGGCGGCATGCGGCTGGGGTCGCGTGAGATGCTGTTGTCGCGCACGCAGGGCGGCATCGTCTCAATGCGCGACGGCGCGCGGGAGATGGTGTCCCGCGTGCCGCGACTCATCACATTCCGGCCGCTGACCGACAACGACCGCGGTGCCAGCAGCGGCTTCGACCGCGCGCAATGGTTCGGCGCGGGGCGCTATGCGCGCGTGGTTACCGGCATCGGGCAGGTGGAATGGGATCAGGACCGTGGCGAGCTCACTGGCGAATACTGGTATGAGCTCGCGGACGGCGCGCACACCACTGTGCCGGTGCGTTACAGCATCGATAGCGCGATGCAGCTGCACGTCGAAGCCACGTGGCCGGGCGAGGTGAACGCTCCAAGCCTGCCCCTCTTCGGCCTCGAATGGGTGTTGCCCGTACGCTATTCGCAGCTGGAATTCTATGGCCCCGGCCCGTGGGAGACCTACGCCGACCGCGACCGCGCGAAAGTCGGCGCATGGCGTACGACCGCATTCGACGACATGCAGCCCTACCTCGTGCCGCAGGAGACCGGCAATCATGCGCATGTGCGCTGGGCGCGCGTCACCGACGAAGACGGCCATGGCCTGCTCATCGAATCCGCGCGCCCCGGCACGGATCTCGCGCTGAGCCTGCTGCCGTACGACACGCTGACCATAGAGGCGGCGACGCATCAGGATGAGCTGCCGAAGCCACGGCACATGTTCCTGCGCATGCTCGCCGGGCAGATGGGCGTCGGCGGCGACGATTCGTGGGGCGCGCCCGTGCACGACCGCTATCAGCTCGACGCCGCGCGCGAACTGACGCTCGATGTGACGATGCGCCTCGTGTGAATCAGGCGCGCAAGCTCGGCTCACTGCGGTTGCGGCGGCTGGAAGCTCGCGCGGCATATCAGCTTCGTCGAGATGAGGATGTGCCGGCGCGTGCCCCGGTCGCGCGCAATCGCGTCGGTGAGTGTTTCGAGCGCGGTGTACACGAGTTCATGCCGGTCGATGTCAAACGAGCTCAATGCAGGTGCGGTGTATTGGCAGATCGGCAAATTGTCGACGCTCACCACGGCCATGTCGTGCGGCACGCGCACGCTGGCCGCGGCAAGTGCCTGCAGCGCGCCAACAGCCATCGGGTCGGACGCCACCACAAGCGCATCGGGCAGTGCGTCGGGGGAGTGCTGTGCGAGCATGCGCTCGGCGAGCGCGCGGCCATTGTCGACAGTGAACGGTCCGCTGGCGTAGATCAGCGCGTCGTTGTCCAGATGCAGACGCCGGCTCCAGTCGGTGAATGCAAGCGTGCGGATGTCCTCGGGTTGGTTGTGCAGGCCCATGATCGCGCCGATGCCGCCGATGAAGCCGATGCGCGTGTGGCCGGCGCCCTGCAGTGCGTCGAGCGCGTCGAGCATGGTCTGGCTCAGGTCGGGGCGCACCGAGTCGAACCAGTCGGGGGCCGGGTTCGTGTCGATGAACGTGCCGTACGGCAACGCGCGGCGCAACTGACCAAGCTGTTCGCGTGTGAACGTGGCGGGGCCGATCGCGATGAATCCGTCGTAGTCGTCGGCGGCGTCGATCAGTTCGTCGATCGATGCGAAGAACGCGAGCGTGGACCCCTGCTCTTCTGCGGCGGTGCGCAGTTCCTCGCGCAACGACTGGAAGTAGGCGTCCTGCAGTTCATCGATCTCCGGCGGCGCGTTGAGCACGGCGATCATACGGCTCGTGAACGCGGTGTAGCCGAGTTGGGCGGCCGCGCGCATGATGCGGCGTCGTGTCTGCGCGGTGATGCGCAGCTTGGCGTCGCCGTTGAGCAGACGTGAGACGGTCGCCTGTGAGACTCCTGCGAGTTCCGCGATCTGTTTGCGTGTGGCCATGCCGCTCTTCTCGCCTTCCTGTGTACGTGCGTATGGAACCGACTTTATTCATACCCGCACCCAGTGGTGTGCGGGTATTGGGCATGCTGTGCGTCTTGCGTGTGCGCGCGGGGCGTGCTATATTGAAAAGTCCGGCTTTGTGCCGGTGAGTTTGATAATTCAAAAGGGGCCGATCGGTTTCGACGGTGATCTGTTCGCTTCGGTGAAGCGTGCCGAGAATGCAGAGTCCGCTCGTGATGTTCTCTGTGAACAAAATAAGTGCTAAATCTAATCGCACTGAGTTCGCTCTCGCTGCCTGATTTGTAGTCAGGACTTAACCAGCGAGCAGCCGCTCCGTTCACTCTCCCGTGTCTTCGGGGAGATGCTGAGCGTCGTTGAGAAGACTTGCCTGTGTCATTGCACTGCAGGGTGACACAGGGACTTTTACTGTAGCTAGGCTCGCCATCTGTTGTCTGCGATATTGATGGGAGCCGAAAAATCGCCCTCTGTGGCCAGCAGACTACGCACGTAGAAGAACGAGGGTACGGTCACCGGACCGGGGTTCAATTCCCCGCGGCTCCACTTGTACAGCGCCACTCCTGCACGGGGGTGGCGCTTTTTTGTTGCCATGCCAACGTTTTGTGGCGTAATGAGCACCAATCGAATCAGTGGTGTCATGGCTCCTTGATGAGCTGGAAAACCACGAGTTAAGGGGACTCGTTGGTGACAGTGGACTACATCCCCAGTTCGTCGTTGTCGGACAGGGGCATCACCGGCCCGTCAAGACGCTCGCGCATGACTTCCCTCGGTGGCTTCTAGAGCTTTGTCATCCTATAGTGCGTACTGCATGATTTCCGTCATTGCCACCCAGAGGTTTGTTACTCCCTGAATCGTATAGGCTCCGTCACTGTATGCCCTTCTCTGTGTCCGGTTTTGGCTGGGACTGAAACCACGCAAGTCTGGTTCGTCGAAGATGGAGTCCGGCGAATCGGGACTGCGTGGGAACGTGGCATGTCCGCTACGCGTTGATGCGGTGACGGTTCGCCAGCGCCAGCTCGCCCAGGTAACGGTAGATCGGGGCGATGTCGAACTTGCGGGGGAACTCGAGCTTCACCTCGCCGAATGATTCGCTGCCGGTCTTGCGCTGGTACACATCCTTGAGGTAGGTGATGTTGATTTCGCTGTCGTCCGCGATCGCGCCGGCGGTCTCCACCTCCACATCGACGATCGAATCGAGATGGATTGTCTTGAACCTGACCTTCGCGCCCGTGGCGCCCTGCTTGTCCACGAAGATGATGCGCAGGTTCGTGAACACCACCGCGTCACGCACCAGCTGGTATCCGTTCGTGATCTGCTCGCCGGTGAACAGGAACGGCCCATACTGCTGCATCAACTGCTCGTTGCTGACCTGCTGCAGATTGCCTGCCAAGGCATTGAACAAACCCATGATTTTTTCCTTCTTTCAACCGATATACATGGTTTGTGGCATCTATGCTTCCGTTCGGTTCAGACAGGGTGGCAGAGCGTTGGCTGCCGAACCCATGTGTACAGCGCGTCAGTGAAATGTCGCCATGAAAAGGTGTTACGCTAAGGGCATAACGCCTATGTGGCCGGCAATGGTGCACGCTGTAGGTGCTGGTTGCTCCATTCCTGCCGCTGTCGATGCTATTGCGGCCATATGGCGAGGAAGGAGCGAACATCATGACGACTTCAACGGTGAACAAGGCTGTGGCGTCCGCTTTGGCCGCGGTCATGCTGGTGATTGGCGCCGGATGCGGCGTGCAACAGCAGTCCGCGCCCGCCGCAGTCAATTGGGAAGAGCGATACCCGGGGGTACAAGACGGATTTCTATGAGGCGGTGAACAAGGCGCAATTCGATGAGTGGGAGATTCCGGATTCCGACCCATCGATCGGGCATTTCATTGCACTCGATCGGGAAAACAACCAGCGCCTGCTCAAGCTCATGGAGGACGCCGCACAATCCGCCGGCACGACTGATGACAGCGATACCGCTGTTGTCGGCGCCCTGTGGGCCACCGGCAACGACATCGAGGCACGCAACGCCGGCGGATTCGGCAATGCGCAGCGGTTCATTGATGCGGTCGATGAGGCGCAGACCACACGTGACGTCATCAAAGCCGCAATCGATTTCGACCGCATGTACGGTTACTACTCGTTCTTCGGCATGTCGTTGGCGCCGGACTCTGCGGATGCCAGCCGCAAGGTGCATTACTTGGGCCCCACGGATCTTGGCCTCACCAAAGAGGAATGGCATTCCTCGATCGAAGAGACGAAGACCCGTGTGAAGCTGTACGAGGAACTGATGGCGCAACTATGGGTCGAAAGCGGTGCGAGCGCCGCAGACGCCGAGGCGAAGGTGTCTTCGGTGACCAAGGCCATGCGTGATCTTTCGGGCTCCGCGCTGGATCAGGCCGATATGTATAACGCGGAGAAGACCTATAACGTGCATACCATGGCCGATCTGGAGGCCGTCTATGGCGGAGCCGTGCCGATGGACCACGTCTACAAGGCCTACGGTGTGAGCCCCGAAGACAAAGTGGTCGTCAAGGATGAAGGCCTATGGAAAGCGACGGCGAAGTTCCTCCACGAAGCGGATCTACAGCTCGTCAAGGACTACCTCAAGACCTGCCTGTTCTCGGACCTCGGCACGATAAACACCCATGACGCCTTCCTCAAGGTATCGGAGAACCACCGCAAGCGCCTGGGCATGGAGGAGGCGAAGCCCTTCGATCAGAATCTGGCGGCACAGGTCAACAACTGGGCACCCTTCCAGTGTGGCCGCTTGTATGCCAACGCGTATTACGACCCCAAGGTGGAAACGGACATCCAGTCGATGGTGGATGACTTTCTGGACGTCTACGCCACCCGCATCAACGGCCTTGAATGGATGACCGCAAGCACCAAGAAAGAGGCGCTGGCGAAGCTTGACGCCATGACGGCGCGGATCGGTGTGCCGGACGTCTGGCCGCAGGACCGGTATGGGATCGAGGTGAAGACGCCCGAAGAGGGTGGCCTCTACATCGACAATATTCTGGCTGTGCTGCAGGCCGACCGCGAGTACGAGTTCGCCACAAAAGACGAGCCAGTCGACGGAACACTCTGGGAAGACCCACCACAGACCATCAACGCCTTCTATGATCTTTCCGGCAACAACATCACCTTGCTGGCCGGCGTACTGAACAGCCCGTTCTACAGTGGGGATGCGACCGAAGAGGAGAATCTGGGTGGCATTGGCATGATCATCGCCCATGAGATCACCCATGCGTTCGACAGCTCGGGGTCGCAGTATGACTCCAATGGCAATCTGCGCAATTGGTGGGCGCAGGACGACGCCAAGAAGTTTGAGGAACTGGGCCAAAGTGTGGTGGAGTATTATTCGGCGCAGAGCGTGCGCGGCATGCAGGTCGACGGGCAGCTCACCCTCGGTGAGAACATCGCCGATTTGGGTGCCATGGCCTGCGTGAGCGCCGTTGCCAAGCAGCGCGGCCTCGACCTGCGGAAGGTCTATGCGGCGTATGCGAACCTGTGGGCGGAAGAGGTGCGTGACGAATATCTGGCCAACCTGGTCACCACGGACTCCCACTCGCCGGGGAAGGTGCGCGTCAACGCGGTGCTCTCCGCAACCGACGATTTCTACGACGCCTTCGGCATCACCGAGCAGGACGCCATGTATGTGGCGCCCGAAGACCGCCCGCACATCTGGTGAGCGCGGTCACACACCGAGTTCGTCACTGTCGAACAGGATCGTCACCGGTCCATCGTTGGTCAGTGACACACGCATATGCGCGCCGAACCTGCCCGTGTGTACAGGCAGCTCTTCGGCGCGCAACGCGTCGTTGAACCGCAGCCACTGTTCGCGTGCGCGCGTCGGATCCATCGCGCCGGTGAAACTCGGGCGGTTGCCATGCCGCACCTGCGCGTAGAGCGTGAACTGCGGAATGGACAGTACGGCGCCCCCGACGTCGCGGATCGAACGGTTCATCTTGCCATCTGCATCCGCGAAGACGCGCAGTTTGGCGATTTTTGAAGCAAGCCAAGCCAGATTCGGTTGCTCGTCGTGTTCGCCGAACCCGACGAGCAACACGAATCCGCTCCCGATGGACTGAGGCTCGAATGAAGGGTCGGGTTCTCCCGTCTGCTCATCGACGACGTCCACACTGGCCTGGCTGACTTTCTGCAATGCGATTCTCATGGCACCTATGGTAGGGCCAAAGTGGGTCACATGCCGACTTCGGCGAGGTAATCGGGCATCTGGTCCGGATAGGTGGGCCATGCGCCGTTCTGCGTGCACACAAATGCGGCGGTGTTCACGGCGGCGCGGTGGGCCAGACCCAGCGAGTCGCCGCACAGCAGACGGCCGGTGAACGTGCCGGAGAACGAGTCGCCGGCGCCCACGGTGTCGACGACCTCGACGTGCGGGGTGTTCAGCGTGGAGATCTCGCCGTCGTTCGACATGATCGTGGAGAACGTGGCGCCGCCCGTCAGGATCAGGTAACGCAGGTCGTACTGTTCGATGAACCAGCGGCACGCCTCGTCGTCCGAGGTGTTCTCGATGCCGAACATGCCGCGCAGGAGCAGCAGCTCTTCGTCGTTGATCTTGAACACGTTGGCGTAGCCGAGCATCTCTTCGATGAGTTCCTTCGAATACATGTCACCGCGCAGGTTGATGTCGAAGAAGCGCAGCGCCTCGGGCTTGGTGTGCTTGAGCAGCTCGATGATCGTCTCATGCGACTCGGGGGAGCGCAGCGCGAGCGTGCCGAAGCTCACGGCGTCGGCCTGCTGCACGATGTCGATGAGCTGGTGCGTGTACAGGATGTGGTCCCATGCCACGTTCGGCACGATCGTGTATTCCGGAATGCCGTTGCGCAGCGCGACTTCCACGGTGCCGGTGGGCCACGCGTTGCGCTGCAGCACCGTATGGATGCCGGCCTTTTCGGTGGCCATCGCGAGCTCGTCGCCGAGCTCGTCCTCGCCCACGGCGCTGATCGAGTAGCTCTCGGCGCCGTTCATCATCGAATGGTAGGCGAAGTTGACGGGCGCACCGCCTGCGCGCTTTCCGGAGGGGAGCATATCCCACAGGAGTTCCCCGAGCGAGACGACGATTGGCTTGGTCATGGTGGTCACCTTTCTTGATTGTTGTGGCTGGTTGTTGCGTTGTGCACAGTCTGTGGCGTGAAGAACCGCGAGGGGTGGTCCAGGATGTACATGATCGCCACGGCGGCGGCGCCGGTCACCGCGGCGTCGGTCGGCAGCGTCGACAGCCCGATCGCGGTCGATTCCACGAGCTCGGGCAGCACCCGCTCCCGCACGACCTCGCGGACGCGGTCGAGTAGCGGTTCGCCCGCTTCGGCCACGATGTCGCCGATGACGATGCGCGAGGGATTGAACGCGTTGCAGATCGTCACGCAGCCGTAGCCCACGTAGGTGCCGATGCGCCTGACGATTTCCTGAGCGCGTGTGTCACCGCGCCCGGCGAGTTCGAACAGCGCGATGCAGGCCTCGTGATGGGTGAGCGCGGGCGAATCGGGCACGATCGTGCGGTCTTCGTTGAGCAGGTCGTGGATCGCGACGGCCGAGCAGTACCGCTCCAGGCAACCGACATTGCCGCAGTCGCATGGTATGCCGTGCACATCGACGCTCACATGGCCGATTTCGGTGGCCGTGCCGAGCGCGCCGTTGATCACGGACCCATGGTCGATGATGCCGAGGCCGATGCCTTCGCCGAGCAGGTAGTAGGCGAGGTTCTCGTTGCGCGGCTGTGGGTCGAAGAGGTACTGGGCCAAGGCGCCGGCGCGCGCATCCTGCTCGATGATCACCGGAATGTCGAACGCGTGCTCGAACTCGGCTTTGAAATTGACTTCGCGCCACTGCCGCATCGACGAGACGACCGCCGTGTGGCCGACGCTGCGCAGATACGGCCCGGGCACGGCCATGCCGATCGCCACGATGTTGGTGAACTGCCGTATGATCGCGCGGATGTGCTGCTTCACGGCGTCGATCGCCTCGGCCGGGGTGGGGTAGTCGGTCGCTTGGTCCACCCAGACGGCCTGTGCGCTGCCGGCCAAGTCGAACAGGCCGATCTGGATGAGGCTGCGTGCGAATTTGACGCCGAGCACGCGGTATTGCCCGGTGTTGACCGCCAGTCCGATCGAGCGGCGGTTGCCCCTGCCTTCGAGTGGCCCGGTTTCGATGATCGCGCCGCTGGAGAGCAGGTGGTTGCTGATCTTGCTCAATGCGGCTGGGGTGAGGTGCAGCGCCTGCGCGATCTGCGCGCGTGAGGCGATGCCATGGTGGTACAGGTATTGCAGCGTGCGCGAACGGTTGTATTCCGAAAGGTTCTGCTGGTCGCCTGCGGTCTGCGGGGTCATGGCACCTCCTTCGGTGGCTCCGTGCACATCTCTGTGTTAACGATGTTTATATATTAACTCCGTTAATCAATGATGCAACACGACACGCCGTTGCGCCACGCAAAACGGGGTACAGCGCAAAGCTGTACCCCGTTGAGGAATCCTGAATTCAGCAGTCTTCGATCACTCCGAAAGATGCTCGGTGGAGGCGGAACGGTACCACTCCGGCTTGTCGCCATCGGTGCCGGGCTTGTCGAGGCCGATCGAAGCGCGTACTTCCTTATCCGGGTCGAGCAGCAGCTCCACCACTTCGCTCGCCACGGACTTGCGCGAGACCTCGGTGCCGCGGAAGAGCTCTCCCTTCTCGGTGATCTCGAAGTCCACTTCGTCCTTGTCGGTGAGCCACGCCGGGCGGATGATCGTGTAGTCGAGGTCGCTCGCCTCGATCACGTCGACAGCCTTGCGGTAGTTCACCAGATAGTCGCCCAGGATGTTCGCGTTCCATGCGCCGAACTCACCGGGGACCTCGTTGTAGATGCCGAGCGACGAAATCCAGACCAGACGCTTGATGCCGGCCTTGTCCATCATGTCCACCACGGCCGTGGCCATCGGGATGATGTCGGCGCTGCTGTCTTGCGTGGCCGCCAGGTTGGCGTACACCTCGTCGGCTCCGTTGATCGCGTTGAGCACGTCATCCGGGTTCTTCGCGTCACCCTTCACCACGGTCACGCGCGGGTTGTCCTTGATGTCCGCGCCGAGTTCGTCTTCGGTGTGGATGAAGAGCGTCAGTTCAATATCGTCATGGGCGAGCAGCATGTCCTCGGCAATGCGAGCGATGCTGCCGTTGGCTCCAAGTACGGCGATTGTGGTCATAGTCACCTCTGATCCTTCACGCATGCGATGCGTGTGGCGGTGTCTCCGCCGATCTGCCGTTCATCTTAAGCGCGCGATTCTGCACATTCGCTGAACTAGCTCTGAGCAAACACGGGAATACACGTGTGCGCGCATCGTCTGGCCGACGATGCGCGCACACGCATGGCTCACAGATGTTCGATGACCCCGTCGAACGCGAACTGCGCCCGTGCATCGCCCTGGGCGCGGTGCTTCAGGAACTGCTGCACGTAGCCGATGCGTTCGCGCGAGCTCGCCGCGAGCGGCTCGGGCAGCGCGTCGAGCGAGAACCAGCCGACCGATGTGCTTTCGTCGTCGCCCACGGCCGGCTCGCTGTTGCCGTTCGGCGCGACCTCGCACAGGAACAGGTGGTCCATGTACCACGTCTGGTCGCCGTTGCGGTAGGTCTTGATCTCATGGTCGGATTTGACGTTCACCAGATCGGTGACGATGACGTCGACGCCCGTCTCCTCCTTCGCCTCGCGCGCAACGGTGTCCGCGGGCTCCTCGCCGGGCTCGTTGATGCCGGTCACCAGCGTCCATTTGCCGTTGTCGGCGCGCTGTTCGAGCAGGATCAGCCCGTCGTCGCGGCGCACGTAGCCGGTCACGCCGATGAGCCACAGCGGCATATGGTCGATGCGCTCGCGCAGTTCGAGAATGAATTCCGGGGTGCTCATCGCGCGTCTTTTGCGCCTTCGGCCGCCATCTGCGCCATCCACGCCTCCACGTCGTCGATCTGCTTCGGGATGCCGGAGGAGATCCATTCGGGACCGTCCTCGGTCATCAGCACGTCGTCTTCGATACGGATGCCGATGCCGCGGTACTCCGGTGGGATCATCAGGTCGTCCTCGCGGAAGTAGAGTCCCGGTTCGATCGTGAACACCATGCCCGGCGTGATCTTCGCGCCTTGGTACGACTCGTACCGCGCCTGCGCGCAGTCGTGCACGTCGAGCCCCAGGTGGTGTGCCACGCCGCACGCGAGCCAACGGCGGTGCTGCTGGCCTTCGGGCGAGAGGCTCTCCTCGACGTCGACCGGCAGGATGCCCCAGTCGTGTAGGCGCTCGGCGATCACACGCATGCACGCATGGTGGATGTCGGAGTAGGTCGCGCCCGGTTTGGCCGCTTCGAAGCCGGCCTGCTGCGAGTCGAGCACCGCCTGGTACAGCTTCTTCTGGAAGTCGGTGAACTTGCCGTTCGTCGGGAACGTGCGCGTGATGTCCGCCGTGTAGAGCGAATCGACCTCCACGCCGGCGTCGATGAGCAGCAGTTCGCCCGCATTCACGGTGCCGGTGTTGCGGATCCAGTGCAGGATCGGTGCGTGCGCGCCGGATGCGATGATCGTGTCGTAGCCGACCTCGTTGCCTTCCTCGCGCGAGATCGCGTTGAACGCGCCTTCGAGGATGCGTTCGGAACGCGGCTTGCCCAGCGCGCTTGGCAGCTTGCGCAGGATGTTGTCGAAGCCGTGCTTCGTCGCGTCGACGGCGCGGCGGATCTCGCGCACCTCGAAACCGTCTTTCTCCATGCGCGCTTCGGACGCGAATTCGTGCAGTTTGTCGTCGTGCACGGTGTTGTGTGCCTCATCCGGGAATCCGTGCTCGGCGCGCAGTTCCTGCACCATCGCGGTGATCTGCGGGTCGGTCGCGCTGATCACGCGCAACTGCACGGCGCCGGGTTCGGTGCCCACGTTCTTGCCGAGCATATCGGCGAGCTGGGCGATGTCGTGCGTCTCGATGCCCGTCATCGCCTCGAGTTCCTTCAATCCCGCGCGCGGGCCCACCCAGTATTCACCGTAGTGCGGGTCCTTGAAGAAATCCTGCGTGTAGTGGTCGGCGCGCGGGGCGACGAACAGCATCGGCGTGTGCGTGCCGTCCGCGTTCGGGTCGAGCACGAGCACCGCTCCCGCTTCGTAATCCTGGCCGAGGCCGGTGTAATACGAGAACGCGGAATCCGGGCGGAACGCGTAGTCGCAGTCGTTGTTGCGCACCTTCGGCTGGCCGGCGGGGATCACGAGACGCTCGCCGGGGAACGCCTCGCTCAGCGTCTGCAGGCGCGCGGGGGTGAACTCCGCGGATGCCAAACGCTCGATCGCGGGTTCGTTGTCGTCCCAGCCGCTGCTCATGAACTCCACGAATGCGTCGGAGCGCGGGCGCAGCGAGCGGTTGTTCACGCGGTCGCCCATCGGCTGGTCGCTGCCGGGAGCCGCCGCCTCTTCGCGCGCCTCGTATTCCTTGTCCTGTTCGGTGATCACTTCGCTCATTCCTGCCCTTTCTTCATCTGCCTGTGGAATGCGGTGACTGTCGCCCAACATCGTAGTCACTACAGCGAACGTGTTCGCGGAGCGTGTGGAAGTACACAAATCTGCGGTTCCGAATATCTTTATATGGATCCCATGCTGGCTGATGATAAAATAAAGGCCGGTATGCGCGAAAGGAGACGGCATGGAGCATCTCACACCACACAAGATTGCGACCATTGTGGTTCCCATCGCACAGGAATTTGGAATCAAGGAGCTGTATCTGTTCGGTTCGATGGCTCAGGGCACGCAAACCGAACAGTCCGACGTCGATTTCATCTACAATCTGCCATATGCTCCAGAGCAGTATCGGACGGTCATCGATTTTCGAAAAAGACTGAGTGAGTCTCTGGGTAGGCCTGTGGATCTGGTCCGCAAAGAATATCTCGATGAGCCCAAAAAAGACAGGGATTCGGAGCGTATCCGACGAGCGTTCATGCATAATCTGCAACAGCATCCCGTTTATAAGATTGTGTGAGATAAAGGAAGATGAAGCATGAGCATCTATGACAGCTGCCCGGAACTGTGCGACGACGCTTACCGCATCCGCCTGATCGAACCCAGGGATGCCAAGGACCTGCTCGCCGTGTATGGCGACAAGCTCGCATTGCCGTTCTTCAACTCCGACAACTGCCACGGCGCGAACTTCTACTGCCGCACGTTGCACGACGTGCAGGAGAGCATCACATACTGGCTCATCGAATACCACGAGAACCGCGGTTTTGTGCGCTTCGCCGTCGAATCATTGGAAACAGGGGGAGTGATTGGCACCCTGGAGGTGTTCAGGCGCGAAGCCGACGATTACTATGACGACTGCGGCATCCTGCGCATCGATCTGGCGGTCGCGTACGAACGCGAGGATGTCATATGCGATATCCTCAATCTCGTCTCTGTGCCATTCATGACGTTGTTCGGTTGCTCGAAGATCGCGACGAAGGCGCCGATCTATGCGGTCGAACGCCGCGCGGCGCTCGCAAACGCGGGATATGCCGCGAAACGCCAGCCGCTCATCGGTCACGACGGTATGCACTACTATGATTATTGGGTGCTCGGCTGATTCAGCGCTGTCCGTAATTACCTGAGATTCCTGCACATTTTTATTTTGACTATTGTGAGAATGATATCGAGTTGTGTGTTGGATTTCTACAGCTTATGATGGAAAGGCATACTATATTTTTACCATAATGAGGTGGTTGAGATGGGTTGGGGCAAGCGTATCAGTTCAATGATGGTGGCGGTGGTGCTCGTGGGCATCGTCGCGGCGTGCGGGCAAACGGATTCCCTGCAGGCGGCGCCTTCGGCGACGACGGCGGAAACGAACGGCGCCACGGACAATGTGGGACCTGCGCTGACCGAGGATCAACTCCGGTTGTTCAACGAGGCGATGGACCAGTGGCAGCGCAACAATGACGGGACACTCGTGGAATCCATGGGGCCGACATTGCTGGAGGGCTCGACGATGAACGTATCGCAAACCGAATATCATGCGGGCGATGCGTATGGGATTAGCGTGTGGTGCATGGGTCATGGCAGCGTGAAGGCGAAATGGACCCTTGGAGACACGCAAACCTATACACCTACGGTGAAATGTTCCCCACTGATTGGTGAGGAGCACATCATCGTCGCCGGTGATGATGCCAAGGAAAGCACGATGACGATCACGGCACAGGGTGACACGATGGCTCAGGTCGCGTATCGCATCGCCAAAATAGATGATTACGACAAGGGCAAGTCCGGCAACTAAGGATGTGAGGCATTGTCATGGCCGCAAACACAGGCACGAAGCATCTCGTTGGATTGGTCGCTGCCGCGCTCGTGTCCATTGCGGCGGCCTTCGGTACGGTTCTCGTGCAGTCCACGCATTCCATCGAGTGTCCGCCGGCAAGCGCGGAACACGTGCGCGCGTCGCGGGCGTGGAACAGTGAAACGTGACCGCGTGCACTTGCGGTATGCGCCAAACGGCACATCCTGGAGCATGTGCGGAACCATCTCGCTTAGGGGATGACATTAACGGCGTAATGCGACATGTGCAGGGTCAATTTTCAAGGATTTCGCGCCATTGTATCGTCGGTTGGGCGCCTTAATGTCATCCCCCAAGCGAGATGCATGCAATGGGGTTCGCGAGGAGGTCTGAATCTGTCGAATGCGATTGTGGTGGATCTCCGTTCGAATGTTTTGTTCGTTATGGGACAAACCCTATCTTGGGGTATTGCAAATACAGGAGAAGAATCAAATTACGCTTGGTGAAAACCAAACATTGCGTTTTAGCTGCGGTGTCACATAATTCAATTGGGAATTAAAGAAGATTCCTCTTCCTGGGCGATTTTAGAATTTGCGCGGGAAGAAAATGGTGATCCAAAGGAGGACATCATGAATGAAAAAAAGAGGGCCGTTTCTTGGCTCATGGTTGCGGTCTCGCTGATTGCCTCGATGGTTTTCTGCTTCGCGATTGTTCCAGGAGCACATGCGACGGAGGATGTGCTGTCGACCGATGAGGTCGATTCACATCAAGTCGAGGAGAACGGTACCACGGTACGGGAACACTTCGGATTCAAAGATGGGACTTCCGTGCAATTCGACTATGATCGAGCCACGGGGGCGATTAAAGTGTACCGTAACGGTTCTTTGGTTAAGACCACCACCGTCAGGAAGATCATGCAGGAGATAAGGCAGGAACTTCCCATGGTGGGGACTTTCTCGGGCACGAATATGCTGGGAGGTTCCGGTGGCAGGTGCAGCACCGCAATGAATATCGCCAATATGGCCAATGCGGCGCTCTGGGGAGCGGCTGGAATAGTGGCGGCTCCGTCCGCTGGGGTGTCGATTGCCATTGGTGGCTTGATCACTGGGGGCGTTCTGGGGGCAGCGGCCTTCTTCTGCAAGTAAAATGGCTCATGAAGTGCAGGGAAGGAGGTGAATGTGCGATGATACAGCTGAATAAACGGATGAATATTCATCTTTTTTCCAGAGTGTGTCTCATCTTTCTGATCATATGGTCGGTCCAGATCGTTGCAGAGATGATCTGGAAGGGAGGCCCCTCCACACCGCTGATCCAAGCGCTGGGACTGGCGTTCTGTGTGTTTGGCGTAGCGCTGGGAGCATTCACCGATAAGGAGAACCGCTTGCCGGTGTACGGCCTGATTCTGTCTGCGTTGCTTCCCATTCCCGTTGCGGTGGGCGTGATTCTACTGGGAATGCTGTAGGCGGACGTGCCGTCCGCATTGTGCGCAACGTCGTGGTAAACAGCATCGCTGCATCTGGTGACCGGCTACCGCTGCCACGCATCTCGCTTACGTACCTGCCAATTCTTATCTACATGCCAGTATCGGGCCCTAAACCCCGCTGATTGGGCGGCCTTTCGCAGCTGGTAGATGTCACTTTCCGGGAATTGGCGGGTACGTAAGCGAGATACACTCACCGGTATTTGATATACAACCGTTTGGGGGACAGTTCCGACTGGATTCACGAATCCGCATGCCCTACGATGGAATGACGGAGACGTTTTCGGCGTGCGAGGAGGCCCCCAAATGCATGGATGCAAACAGTTGCGCAAGGTTCGCAGAGCCGTATTGCAGGCGGTGGCTCTTGCGTGCGCATGCCTGATGGTGGGCGCGTGCGGCGTGCAGAACACCGACCCTGAGCATGTGGATCTCGCGGATGTGGTGCTGGCGGTCGGCCTGAACCCGCATTCCAAGGATGTCGTTCGCGCCAACACGGGACTCGTGGCGCTTGTGCATGCGGACGGCACCGCCGAGTTCGTCGACACGAAGGGCATGACACCGCAGAACATGGCATGGAATACCTCGGGGCTGTTCTTCGACGATTCCGAAAACCATTTCTTCATTTCACAAGATCGCGGCCACGGGTATGTGAGCAGGCGTGAGAATGCCTCAGCCCCGGGGATCGCCATGGTGCCCGTGGGCGACGGCGCGGTGGTGGCGATGTACCAGGGGGAGTATTCGCAGTCCGAACACAGCACCACCGTGCAGACGCAGTGGCTCACGCCGAAGCCGCAGGAACTCGTGACAAGGCCGGCGGTGTTGCCCGATGCCGTGGCGCAATGCCCGAGTGGTGTATTCGCCGCCGGCAGGGACGATGATGATCGGAATCGATACGTGCTGTATGAGGTCGGCGAAACCGAGGGCATGAAACGGGTGGATGCGAAAACCGTGGACGAGGAGTTCGTACCGGCGAGTGCCGCGGGTGCCGTGCCATGTGTGGGCGACGAGCTGGTACTGTTCGGCGGTGTGCGCGACGGTGCCAAGGGCAATGGTTATGGCTCGCAGACGCTCACCTTGCTCAAGTGGAATGTGAGAACGCACAAGCTCACACAGGAGACCGTGACCCAGAAGAACGGCGAACCGCAGCTCTATGTAGGGGAGACGAGCTTCTTCTACGGTCAAGACCTGACGACCGACGCCGGTGAGATGATCGCGATGAGCACCGACGGCGATGTCGAGTTCATCGACATGCGCACTGCGCAGATCACGCGGTCGAAGGAGCCGCCGCAGCTCTTCGATGTGGGCACCGCGCAGTATGACATCGTCGGTTCCGATGCCTACGCGTACATGATCTTCACCCCGACAAGCGGTTCCAAAGACGATGCGAAGATCTTCGTCTACCGTACATCGGATTGGACACTCGTGCACACCATCATCGCGCAGGGCGCCCTCAACGATTTGCTGAGCAATCGCAAGGAACTCTACCCGACGGTGTTCGCCGCGAATCCTGCGATGAGCTGGGACTGATGCAGTTAGCGGAAACGAACAGATTCGAAAAGTGACCATTTGGGGGACAAGCTGAGCTTGACATGATTTTTATTTCTGTTTATCTTCGAAAATGAAATAAAAATTTGAGTAGGAAAGGCGGTGGTGACCGTGGCTGCGATTGTGCATCCGATTCCGCGTGCGGAACTCCTGTCAAGCTATGGGTGGCTGCTGACATTGGCTCAGGTCATGGCGGTTGGTGGAATTCTGCTGTTCGCTGTTGTGAAAACATACATCGACTACAAGTATTTCAGCACCCACATCGAGGAGAGCGTCGGCACGTCGATCGTGTGGATACGGTGCGTGTTCTATCTGATCGCAATCATTGTGGTAGCTGTTGGCCTGCAACTGCTCAAACAGTGAAGGGTTCTATTGCCGGTCGTTGAGAGAGGTGCCGCTGATGGTCAGGAAGCATAGAACAATCATGGTTTCGCTGATTATCGCTGTTGTCTGCGCTGCTGCTTTGGTGGTGGCAGTGACGGTGGTCCGACGCGGAAACCAATCGGACTCGCGCATGCTGCAGGCGGATTACCCGACGTATTCGTCGGTCGAGCAGGCGGTTGATGCGGCCGATCTCATTGTGACCGGCGTGCCGGTGGCATCGTCGGAGGAGACATTGCAACTGTCGGCGACTCAACGCTCGAACGATCCGTATGCCAATCCACAATATGGGGCCGTGGAAGGGGCAGACACACAACAGGAGCTGGGCATCCCCGTCACGGTCACCTCAGTGCGTGTGGAACGCGTGCTCAAGGGAAAGGCGCAGGTCGGTGGCATCATCCGCGTTTCGCAGGTGGAAGGGCAAAGCGATGGGCAAAGCATCCGTGAGGCTCATACGACCATGCTGAGCGAGCATGAGATGGGTGAGGACGACAGTTTCCTGCTCCTGCTCTCCGCATTCGATGACGGCACGTACGATGCCATCAATCCCGAGATCGGTGTGCTTGAAGTCAACAAGGATGGTGCTGTGAAACCGTTGGGCGATGCGTCGGTGGACAGTCAGGCCATCGGCACTTCGTTGAGCGAATACGAACGGTAGCGTGCAAGTGTGCGTACGATATAAGAATATCTATTGCAGTAATAATGAGGTAATGGCATGCATAACAAACGTGGTGTTTGGCTTACGTTGATCGTCGTGCTCTGGTTTGCGACTGCTGGGTCCGCGATTGCCACGGGAAATGGCTTCCACCGGTTGTCTATGGCAATAGGGCAGTCGATGATTGAGATTATCAATCATGATCTGCTGGTCTCAACTGCCACCTACGGCATCATGACCGTGTTGTTGCTTGCCTGTGCGTGCGTTGCGACAACCGTGTTCGTGATGCGTCGACCAACGAAGCATTGATAGGTTTTGCTCCAGTATAAAAGGCGTCCATCCAGCGTGATGGTCGCCTTTGCATATGTTGCTCATGCGCATGTAGCTTTGCATATGACTTTTGAAAAAGATTGATCATTTGGGGGACAAAACCAGTTTGGATGTGCAGTTTACCGATGGTGAAATGAAGGTATCCCAATCATCAGATTGAGATGAAAATACAAGATCTCGGAGGCGATTGCCATGCGTCATGCACGATATGCACACAAGGTCTGCGCTGGCGTATTGGCTGCCCTGATGGCGGTGCCGTTCGCCGGGTGCGCGCAGCACTCGGCGCAGGAACCGACGTCGTCGTCAACGGTGACGGTTGATAGTGAGACCGCGCATGAAGAAGCGTTGTGGGATGCGGTGCGTACCGAGTTCACGCCTGAGGCACTTCGCGCATACGTCGAGTATACGCAGGGCGACAAGGCGGGAAAGTTCCTGGGCTCGGCCCTGGTGGAGGGGCGTGAGACCTTCCCGATTGCCAAGGCTGGCGGCACCGCCGATTCCATGTATGCCATCACGTATTACTGTGACCCGAAACACGATGCGCCATTCAGCATCGGCATGCAGAAAGGTGAGCACTACCACCAGATGATGTATGTGGAAGGTTGCCCTGCGAAGGGCGACACGGGAACGATCGCAGGGCCTGAAAAGCAATTTCCCGATGCCACCGGCGTCACGATTGATGCCGAGGACGGACGTGTGATTGCTGTTGCCTACGAGATCAAAGAAAATCAGGAGAACTGAGATGAAAGCGATACCGTGCTGCTCGTTTTCAATTGAATCTATATGAAAGAGGGAATGATTATGAAAACAGTTTCTTTTGTGCTGTCGCTTTTGTTAGTTACGACAGGTTTGATTCCGTACAACGTCGGCAGTGAATCGCAGGCAAATGCCGCATTCACCCAGAATGCTGTTGCGTATATTGTTCCTTGCCCGCCGTTCCTTGAATGGTTGTGCGGCAAGAACTAGTCGGGAATGATGATGGTCGTCATCCATGTGCCATCTTCGTTCTCCATGGCGATGGTGCCGCCGAGCGCTTCCACTCGAGCTTTCAGCATTGCCATACCATGATGGGTGGGCTGGAATGACTGCGATGTTTCGTCATGCTCATCGGCGCGGATGTCGTTGACGGCGACGATGCTCACCGCGGTCGGGTTCGCGAACGTGATCTGCACCATGTAGGAGCCGGTTCCGTGTTTGAGCATGTTGTTGCACAACTCGGTCAGTATTGAGCTGACGGCGTTCGCCAACTGGGGTTCAGGTTCGCCGGTGCACGTGATGGCTCCGGTGAATTGAGCGGCATCGAGCCTACGTTGCTGCCTGAGCATGTTCTGGCACAGTTTCGCGTACCCGTTGGAGGAATCCTGCGCATCATCATATGCATCAACGGTTGCGCTCGCCGACAACGGTGCGATCACACGCGTGCGCAGCATCTGCAGCGTCTCCTCCAGGGTTGCGCAGATGGTCGGCAGTGCTGATTGTGCTGCGGGCTCGGCAGGTGAACGCTGTGCATTGCGGCATAGCAGCAAGGCATACGACAGCGATCGGGCAACGTCGTCGTGCAGTGTGGACAGCAGCTGGATCTGCTCATGCTGGTGCTGCTCGATTGTTTTCAATCTCATGTATTCGCGATGGCGGCGCAGCAGCATTCCCGCGAACGTAGCGAGCAGAAACGAGCACGCGAATGTCATGGTGTTGGCGGTGATCGGCTGACCTCGGAACACTATGGGTATCGCAGTGCTGACGGCGATGAGTGCACCGATGGGAATCGACAAGCGTGGGCGCAGTTTTGCCCCGAGAATGCCGAGTGCGAACCAGATGCCCCAGAATATGGTGGGCATGTGCACGGTGACGGGCAGCATGAATATGATTGCGGAGACGGCACAAAGTACCACGCTGAACACGATTGGCTTCCATGCAATCGCAACCGTGAGCAGCAGGAACAGCCAGCTGATTGCAGTCTCAATGGGAGACAGTGCTCGCCAGACGATCACCCATTCCGTGATGTAGAACGCGACACAGCAGCACACGCCGGCGAGAATCGAGGGGCGAACGGAAACTCTATGCCATGGTCTGTGCATGGGTGCCTCTAGATCCAGTTGTTGTGCACGCACATCACGATCGCCTCGGTGCGCGAGTGCACGCCAAGTTTTTTGCACGCACGTTTCACGAATGTTTTCACACTTGATTCGCTCACGTGCATGGTGTGTGCGATGCACAGCGTGGTCTTGCCCTGCGCATAGTGGTCGAGCGTCTGCAATTCGCTTGGTGAGAGTGGATTGATTTGTGCGGGCAGCTCGTACCAGCAGATCAGCGACTCATCATGCAGCAGCATGCCTGCGAGATGCACGATCTCCTCGATCCTCGACTCCTTGGGCAGCACCACGAGACCGGGCTCGGCAACGGAGTCGGGGAATGCGGAGATGCCGATGACCACGACGTTCGGGTGGCTCGCGCGCAGCCGGCGGAACAGTTCTCGGCCGTTCATGCCGGGCATCTCGATGTCGGTGAGCACGACCTGCGGGCATGTGGACTCGTCGTCGCAGGCAAGCCATGCCTGATGCGGGTCGGTGAACGACCAGCGCACGTGCAGCGGCGCGTTCACCGTGGTGAAACTGCGCGCGAGCAGATCGAGCACGAGCGGATCGTTGTCCACAATGCCGAGCGAATAGTGGTTGAGCGGGAGCGGCCGGCGCGGCGACCAGGAACCCGCTGAACCTGCTGCGACAGGCGATTCAGCGAGCTGTTCACGCGTATTGTCGGCGTCTGCGCCGTCCGGTGTGCTCAGTGGTGCCGTCTCCTGTGTCATGCTATGCATGCCCTGCGTCGTGCCCTGTGCCATGCCGCCCCTTCCTTCGTCCGGCTCCACTATAGTTTGCGCGGGCGGCGAGCGGTCGAATGTGTGCATAGATGTGCATAGAATGGACACGGTTCACGTATTTTCGGGAAACGAACACGAGGTTTTCATGGCAGACGCACAACCCACCATCCACGACGTCGAACGTGACATCATGGGCCGTCCGAGCGAACGGAACACAACGAATCTGGATCTCAAACGAATGAAGATGATCCTCGACCTGCTTGGTGACCCGCAGGATTCGTTCCGCATCATCCACATCACCGGCACCAACGGCAAAGGCTCGACGGCGCGCATGGCCGAGGCAATCTGCCGCGCATACGGCATGCGCACTGGACTGTACACATCGCCGCACCTTGAGCATGTGAACGAGCGCATCGCGATCGACGGGCAGCGCCTGTCCGACGACGATTTTGTGGAACTGTGGGATCAGGTGAAAGACTTTGTCGCGCTCGTCGACGCGAAGATGGACGCAGAAGGCGCACCGCGCATGAGCTTCTTCGAGGTGCTCACCGCGATGGCCATCTGGAAGTTCGCAGATGCGCCGGTCGACGTCGCGATTATCGAAGTCGGCATGGGCGGCCGCTGGGACGCAACGAACGTGCTCGACGCGGACGCTGCCGTCATCGGACCGATCGACATGGACCATATGGCATGGCTCGGCGACACGGTCGAGCAGATCGCCGCGGAGAAGGTCGGCATCATCAAGCCTGGCTGCACGGCGATCATCGGCAGGCAGCCGCATGAGGACGAGGTCATGCCGATCATTGAGCAGGCGGCGGCTGAAAACCACGCCACGCTTGTGCGCGATGGGGTGGAGGCGGAAGTCGTGGCGCGCATGCCGGCCGTGGGCGGTCAGATGGTGACGCTGCGCACGCCGAACGGCACTTACGCGGACGTGCCGCTCGACAAATTCGGCGAGCATCAGGCGCACAACGCGCTCGCGGCACTGTGTGCGGCAGAGGTCGTCATTCCGGTGACCGGCCCGCTCGACGGCGACCTCGTCGGCGAGGCGCTGAGCTCGGTCAAGATTCCTGGGCGCATCGAACAGGTGAGGAACTCGCCGACGATCATCATCGACGGCGGCCACAACGTCAACGCGGCCGAGGCGTTGCGCGCGGCGATCGAGGAGAACTACGACTTCACGCAGCTCGTCGCCGTCGTCGCGATGATGGAGGACAAGCAGGTCGAGGAGTATCTGGGCGTGCTCGAGCCGATTGTCAGCGAGATCATCGTCACCGAGAATTCATGGAAGGACCGCGTGATGCCGGCGGAACAGCTGGCGGACATCGCGCGCGAGGTGTTCGGCCCGGAGCGTGTGACGTGCATTCCGGACCTGCCCGAGGCGATCCAGGAGGCGGTGAACCGCGTGGATGCCGAAGACGAGCTCGGCGTCGGCTACGGGCACGGTGTGCTGATTTGCGGCAGCTTCGTGACCGCCGGTGACGCGCGCATGCTGCTCAAGGAATCGATCCACCCCGATCTGAAGTTGAGTAAGGCCGAGCGTGTGCATCAGCCGGTGGTGACGCCCGACGCGCGCGATGCCGCCAGTGTGGAGGACGAGGCCGAGCGCGAATACGAATCGGATGCGGACACCGATTTCGACGTCTTCGACGTCAACAGCATCCTCGGCGCCGATGACGACACCGCGGAGTAGTCGATAGCGTCCTTCCGTGGCTAGTGGCTAGCCGCGGACAGCCTTGTATGGGTGTAGTGCTGGTAGTTGGTGTCTAGTGGCTAAACACATGAGTCTGCTACAGAGGAGGATGGCACGTTTGCGTTTGGTGGGATTGAGCCCGTTCTATACATCCGCCCGGATATACAAACCGGGATGCGGGTTGACAAGCTCCCCGCTCTCAACGCGGCGGCCAAGCCTGCGCCGTTGATTGTCGTCCGCTGCTATCGCACACAGACCATGCTGCTCGGCTTCATCGAGAAGATGTTCAATACGTGTGTCCTTTTTCGTGCAGTTGACGATAGGGAGCGCGAGCGGAATCGCGCAATCCACACGGGGCAATGTGTACAGAAGGGTGTGTCGCGCTTGGAAAATGGCCAAAAACAATGCCGCCACTTCCCGTGGCGGCATTGGGCTACTTGGCTGTGGACGTCGGCTGCTCTTTGGCAGGAGTCGGATTGGCCGGAGCATTCTGCGGCTTGGGATTCGCCTTTGCCTTCTTCTTCGGCTTGAGTGCGTGGCGCACGTTCTGCACTATGCGCAGCATGGTATAGAACCCCTTCTTGATGGGGATGTCACGCCCGGCGGCGATCGTCACGGTGTCGGGGGCGAACTTCGTCTTGAAGTCGTTGAGCGATTTGAGGGAAGGCGCGAAATCGTTGCCGATGCCCATGAGGTCAAGCTTCTCGTACCCCTCCTGGCCCAAGGTGCAGGCCGCGAAGTAGAGCAGTTTGTCCGGCACATGCTGGCGGCGTACCGAGGTGAGCATGGACGCGTAGTAGTACACGGCGGTCTTGCCGTGGGTCGTCATGATGGTCCATGCCACGACCTTGCCGTCGATGCGCGCGGCGAACACACGGCAATGATCCGGCCCAAGCGCCTTGATCATATCGGTGTAATCGCTCATGGGGGCGGCGGTGAAGCCATCGCGCTTGGCGGTCTCCACCATCACCGCGTAGTAATCGGCGAAGTCCTGCGTGGCCTGTGCGGTCTCATCCGCGACCTCGGCCGGGCTTTCGCGCAGCGCCTTGCGCACATCGCGCCTACCGCGCTTCTTCATGCGTGCGAGCAGCGCCTCGTCTCCGCCGGTGATGTCAAGCACCACGGTCTCGTTGTACGGCACTGTGGACAGCACGGGGTAGGTGCCCTTGTCTGTCCACGTGTCGATGCGCAGGAACGCCACATGCTTGTCGTGCAGTTTCACAAAGTCGGCGAGCGCTTGGACCACCGCCTGTTCCTGTGCCTCGCTCGGCTTGGTCTTCCACGCTGGACCGTGCACGGAGCGCAGGTAGTGGTAGCCGTGCGTCTCCATGTCGATCAGTGAGATGACCGCCACAAGTGTGTCGTTGTCACGGATGAGCAGGCTGCCCCACGGTGCGCGCCCGGCCACGCCGGACTGGAAATCGGCCCATACTGCGGTCTGCTCAATCGGCAGGTCGATGCCGTTGGCCGCCGCTTCCTTTTCGAGCGTCTGCGGCGTCACGCGTTCGATCGTAATCATCATGTTCCTTCCGGTTGTCACGCGAAGAGTCGGCGGATGATCTGTTCATCGCCTTCGTATGGCACGTGTTTGTTGAGCACCTTGATCCATTGTTCGTCGCCTTTGCCGATGATCAGCAGCACGTCGAAGCCGTCGCGTGCGCGCGCCGCATCGACCGCCATCTGCACGGCGGTGGGGCGGTCGAGTTCGATGATGCGCTCCACATGCGGGTCGGTCACGTAGTCGTACATCTGCGCGCAGATGTCTTCGAACGGCTCGGTGTCGGAGTCCTCCTGCGTGAGGATGATCGTCTGCACGCGGTGTTGCGCGGCTTCGATGATCTCCTTGCGCCGGTCGATCGCCTTGTTGCCGGCCGATCCGGTGACGAGTGTGATGTGCGGGTGTTCGTTTCCGTACCGCTGCTCCACGTAGTCGAGCAACGCGTTCACCGACGCGTAGTTGTGCGCGTAATCGACGATCGCGAGAGTGTTCGACTGTGAGTCGTGCGTCTCCTCCATACGTCCTGAGATGCGCACATCGCGCATGGAGTCGAGCACGCGCGGGTCGGAGACATCGACGCCCACGGCGTGTGCGAGCGCGATCGCGGCGGCGGCGTTCGCGTAGTTGAAGTCGCCGTTGATCGCGAGCGAAAGGTCGCCGAGCGGCTGGCCGCCTGCGCGCATGGCGAACGCGGTGTGCTGCGCGTTCGCCGGCGTGGCGGTGACGTCGGCGGCTGGGTCGGTCAGTGAGAATGTGGTGACGGGGATCTGCGCGAGTGCGGCGTCCTGTTCGATGAGCGGCGCGAATTTGCCGGGCACGCCGAGCACGAGCGCGTCGGCGTTGGCGACGATCCGGCGTTTGCAATACAGGTAATCCTCGAATGTGGGGTGTTCGATGGGGCTGATGTGGTCAGGGGAGATGTTGAGGAACGCTGCGGCGTCGAAGTTAAGGCCGTAGACGCGGTTGACTTTGTACGCCTGCGACGAGACCTCCATCACCAGGTACTGCATGCCGTACGAGACCGCTTCGCGCATCATGCGGATCGCGTCGAGCGATTCCGGGGTGGTCAGGTCGGACTCATGGTAGTGCTCGCCGTCGAGGCAGTTGTCGACCGAAGAGAACAGCGCCGCCTTGCCGCCCGAGACGGCGTTGAGGATGGCGTGCGTCAGGTATGCGGTGGTGGTCTTGCCTTTCGTGCCGGTGATGCCGATGAGCGTGAGCTCGTCCTGCGGATAGTCGTAGAAAGCCTGGGCGAGCAGGCTCAGCGCCTGGCTCGCGTTGTTGACGATGAGTCCGGGGGCCTGCGTGTAGTCGCTGTAATCGTGCTCGGCCACGTAGGCGGCCATGCCCAGCTCGTCGGCGTGCTTGAGGTATTCGGGTTTGAACCGGCCTTTACAGCACATGATCGCACCGTTGACGATGTGCTGGGTGCTGTAGGTGATCGCGGTGAACTCCTTGCCGGAGCCCTCCACGGTGGCCGGGTTCATCGTCCATTGGTCCGGGGTGATGATCTCCCTGAGCAGATGATGCTCGTTCAGCAGTGTTGCGGCCGATTGCAATGTCAACGTCATGCCATGATCTCCTTGGATTTCCGTAGCGTATGCATTCTAACGCGTGGCAATGAAGTGCCCGGTGGCGCTCCACGCTCGCCGCAATGCCGCGGGCGGATCGCGCAGCGGTGCCGTAGAATGGGCAGCGTGAGCGAACAAGACAGCAAAGCCGAAACCATGGAAGAGAAGCGGGCCCGCTTCGAGAAGCTGGCGATGCCCGCGGTGAATGCGCTGTACCGGCAGGCGATGAAATTCACCAACAACCCCGAAGACGCGCAGGACCTGGTGCAAGACACGTTCGAGCGTGGGTTCAAGGCATTCGACACGTTCAAGCCGGGGTCGAATTTCGAGGCGTGGATGACCACGATCGAACGCAACGCGTTCTTCAACCAATACGCCAAGGCCAAGCGCCGGCCGAAACGCGCCAACGATTCGACGGGGGAGTATGACGATTGGGACATCTATGCGGCGTCCGAGCATGCGTCGCAAGGTCTGCGCTCCGCCGAGCAGGAGTATCTCGAGGCCTTCGCCCCCGAAGAGATCATGGCCGCGCTCAACAAGCTGCCCGAGGAACGCCGGCAGGTGTTCATCGATGCTGCGATCGACGGCAAATCGTACCAACAGGTGGCCGATGAGCAGGGCATCAAGATCGGCACGGTGATGAGCCGCCTCAACCGCGCGCGCAACCAGCTCAAGCAGGAGCTCGCGGAGTACGCCGCGGCCCGCGGGTATGGCAAAACGGCGCGTGGAAATAAAACCACCGGCAAATCCGTTGAATCTCATAGTGACCGTGAATTGGTCGGTGCTTCGGGAAAGGCGGCGCAATGAGCACGCAACAGCATGGGTTCCCGGACGGCGACATGGATACCGAAAGCGAAGAGATGACCACTGCAAACCATGAGGCGGAAGACGCACAGGATCAGGAGTGTTTCGACCCGCGCACATGTTGCGATGAGCGTGAACGGCTCATGATCGAGGCGATGCGCGCGTACCTGCGCCCGCAGCAGGCCCCTGAATGCCTGTATGAACGGCTGCGCGTGACGCTTGACGAATGCTGTGGTTCGGCGATTATCCACCACACGGTGATTCGCCGCCACGACGACGCGTGATCACACCGCGCCGAAGCACGCGAGCAATGCGAAGGCCCCGCAA
>JAAGKN010000049.1_pt1 | contig 95042 bp, 79 predicted proteins | sample 6206371 | NCBI WGS metagenome assembly JAAGKN01 (sample SAMN11533720, study PRJNA540317) | gut metagenome | isolation source: fecal pellets from male and female animal of same cohort | host: Peromyscus leucopus | place: USA:CA | collected 2017 | reverse complement strand
ACAGGTTTTTTACTATGCGCCCATTCTCCACGAGGGTCGTGATTTTGTAATGCATAACCTTATCTTTTAATTCCCAATTATGGGACAAATATAAAAAATCCTCTTAACAAAAACTTGCTAAGAGGATTTTTTGAGGTTCCTGGCGGATTCGAACCGCCGTACATGGTTTTGCAGACCACTGACTAAGCCACTCATCCAAGGAACCGAATCAATCAAAAATAAAAAGTAATTTTCAATTACCAAGAGGTTCCTGGCGGATTCGAACCGCCGTACACGGTTTTGCAGACCGCTGACTAAGCCACTCATCCAAGGAACCATAATTTCAACACAAAACAACTACTTTCGTTTTGCGAGTGCAAAGAAAGATAATATATTTGGAATATGCAAATCTTTTTCTTCCTTTTTGTTTTTGCCCTTTCATGTAAAGCTTTTTATGATTGTCAAAATGAAATCACTACCCCATCAAAATCAGATTACTACCCCATGTTTTTGGAATTAGTACTGCGGGTAATATTTTTTAACGTTTCAAAAAGTATAGTATTGCCTTTATAAATGTGTCAAAAAGATATAAGGGCAAAGCGGAAGGGGAGGTGGTTGGTTCCACAGGAAAAGCCGAGGGTTTGGAGATATTAGGAAAAAGAAGTTACTTTGTCATCTGTTAGCATAAACAATAAAGGTAATGACATATATTGAAACTGAAATTCCCGGCGTGTGGATCATTGAACCGAAAGTTTTTAAAGATGCACGCGGTTATTTTATGGAGGCTTGGAAGAAGGCTGAGTTTGAAGAGCATATCGGCAAAGTGGAATTTGTGCAGGATAACGAGTCTTGTTCGTCGAAAGGCGTGTTGCGAGGCTTGCATTACCAATTGGCTCCTTACTCACAGTCCAAGTTGGTACGTGTGATAAAAGGATGTGTGTTGGATGTGGCTGTCGATCTTCGCAAAGGTTCTCCGACATTTGGGAAGTATGTTGCCGTAGAGTTGTCGGACGAGAATAAACGCCAGTTTTTTATCCCGCAAGGATTCGCTCACGGTTTCCACGTCTTGAGCGAGGAGGCTGTTTTTACTTATAAGGTCGATAATCCTTATACGCCTACCCATGAACGCGGATTGCGTTTTGATGATCCTGTAGTCGGTGTGGATTGGAAGATCATGGACCTGTCTATTCTCAACTTGTCGGATAAAGACAGGAACGCCCCCTTGTTGCAGGATGCAGAAATAAACTTTGAATATTAACTCCTTTTTTATTCTTTAATTATTAATTATCCATTTATGAAGACTTATTTGGTTACCGGAGCCGCCGGTTTTATAGGCGCGAACTTTATTAAATATATGTTGGCGAAATATCCGGAAATAAAGATCGTAGTGCTGGATCTGCTGACCTACGCAGGTAATTTCGGAACGATTGCCGAAGACATCGACGGGGAGCGTTGCGAGTTTGTAAAAGGTGATATCTGCGACCGTGCGTTGACGGACGGGCTCTTTGCCAAATACCAGTTCGATTATGTCGTTAATTTTGCAGCGGAAAGCCATGTGGACCGCAGTATCGAAAATCCACAGCTTTTCTTGGTGACGAATATATTAGGTACTCAAAACCTGCTTGATTCCGCTCGTAAAGCGTGGGTGACGGGAAAAACGGCTACCGGTTATCCCGAGTGGCGCGAAGGAGTCCGCTTCCACCAAGTATCTACTGACGAGGTGTATGGCAGTCTGGGTGCTGAAGGCTATTTCCATGAAACGACTCCGTTGGATCCGCGCAGTCCGTATAGTGCATCCAAAACGAGTGCCGACCTGTTTGTACAGGCTTACTCCGAAACTTATAAGATGCCGGTCAGCATCACCCGCTGTTCCAACAATTACGGTCCGTATCACTTTCCAGAAAAGCTGATACCGCTGATTATTAAAAATATCCTCGAAGGCAAGCCGCTTCCGGTTTATGGTGATGGGACAAATGTACGTGACTGGCTGTACGTGGAAGACCACTGCAAGGCTATTGATCTGGTGATCCATAAGGGACGGGCAGGAGAGGTCTATAACGTAGGCGGCCATAACGAAAAGCAGAATATAGAGATCGTGAAGCTGACGATCAGCACCATCCGCCGATTAATGACGGAACAACCCGAATATCGCCAGGTTCTGAAGAAAAAAGAGATGGGTGCGGACGGGCAGATTTCCATCGACTGGATCAACGAAAGCTTGATTACTTTTGTAAAAGACCGTTTGGGCCATGACCAGCGTTATGCCATCGATCCGACAAAGATCACAAACGAATTAGGCTGGACACCCGAGACTTCTTTCGAAACCGGTATTGTCAAAACGATCCGCTGGTATCTGGATAACCAGAAATGGGTAGAAGATATCACAGGGGGAGATTATATGAAATATTACGAGCAGATGTACGGGAACCGTTAAGGTTCCCTTCTCTCCGCTGCCCTTACCAGAGCTAAGTTTTTCCCCAACTCCGGTGCCGCTTCTTCGATCTGTTTGCGTACTGCGTCGCGGATATCTTTCCGGATGTTTTTGCGTGTGCTGTCCAGTTCCGCTTGCTTAGCCGGTTTGAATATATCCTTGTACTTACATTTCGTGATCTTATACTTGAAATCATCCAAGTTGCCGGTGATGTCGATTCCTAACTTGAAAGGAACGGGCGATTTGAGGACTGATAGATGGTAATTGAACGTCATATCCAGATTATGCGTTCCACCAACAGCCACTTTATAGCGGTCCATCTCCACCAAGAATGGGAAAACTTCAATCTTATTGTCTTTGATGGCAAGGTCCACCGAGATACTGTCTATCATATTCCGCTTCTTGTTTTTGAACATCAGCGTCTTCGATATCTCGGTAAATGTCTCTCCATCGAGCAGCACCATATTGTCCCCGTGCAGATAGCAAGACGAGTTAATGGACGGCATAATGAGAGACATGGTCGAATCCATTCTGCAAGTAGCCGTGACTTGGCAATCCAAGACACCTTCGAACGAACGGAGCATCGGGACTAATGTGTCGATGGAAGGGAAGAGGGCGATCAGCTTCTCCACCTTCACATCTTCCATGTCGAGGTCTAAACCGGCGGTCGCCTCCTGTCCGTCCTTAGCCCGGTAGACCATTGTCAGGTTCCCATTCCCCATATTGGATTGTATATTGAGCTTGCTCAGGTTGATACTCTGGTCGCGCAGGACAATCTCTCCGACCACGTTTTCTAATTCCAGGTCTTTAAAATCGATACGTTTCGCGTTCGTATGGAGAGCCATGTCGAGAAAGGCCGGAAGAACGAATAATTGGCTGGTCGTGTCGATTTCCGTTTGGGTGATACTTTCTTGCGGCGATTCGGTATTGAGTTGTGCGATATTTTCATCACTGAGCATCAGCAAGTCCGAGCTTTCTGCATATTGCATGCCGCTGTTGATCGCCTGCATCAACTGGTTGCAATCGATGTAGTCCGAATTTAGATTGAAATCTCCTTTCAGTTTTCCTCCGTGGAGCATTGCCCTCCGGATCTGGCTGATCTCGCCGTTAAGGGTGAAATTGCTCTTACCGAGATGTAGGCGGGCATCTGTCAGTGTGATGTCGTTTGTGTTGAACTTCATCGTCGTCGGTTCCATCCACATCGGGAGCGGGAACATGCGGCTGAACCCGCGCATTTGCTTGAAAGAGAGACTGCCCCGTGCTTCCCATTTGCGAAGGAATTGACCTTCTGTTTCGGTATTGTCGCCGGCGGCGGTTTTCCCGGCCATGTTCTTCCGTCTTTCTGCCAGACGCGCCCGTTGTTCGTCGGTCAGTGTGCGCCGTTGCCGGTTTGCCATCTGCTGGCGCCGTGCATCCCGATAGGGAAGGGCTTCGATCGTAAACGAACTTTCCGTCAGGGAGAGTCCTGTTCGTAAAGGTACACTGATGTATTTCAGTGTGTCGATTGAAATGACGGCGGCAGCTGTCGGGGTTAATTTGTCGGATGCAGACGGTTTGATGCCACCTTTCAGTTCGGAACGTCCGGCCATGATCCAGACGGAATCGGCTGTGCGGGTCCTCAGATGGCCGAAAGCCAACCGCCCGGTCATCGGTATGACGGCTGTTGTGTCGATACCAGGCGATGTCTGGGCAAGCATCTCCAATTTGCTTATATTCGTGCTGATTTCATCTTTATATTGGATGTTCAGACTGTCTATTCCCATCGTCATTCGCATCAGGTTTTGCGATTCGATGTAGAAGCTTTTCTGGTGTGTCGTGTCGATTGCCAGATAGGCATCGGAAATGAAAATATCCATGCCGAGCGGTTGGCTGAACGCTTTCAGTTTGTCAATATTGAGCTTTCCCGAACTGTGTATCTTTCCGAACCGGCTTTCGATAAGATCATTCACGGTAAAGGTGGCCAACAGATCGGCATCCATTACGCCTTCCACCAACAACGTGTCCGGATTAAGGAATTCTTGGCCCAACCGGGTGAAGTCCACCTTCCCTTTCATTCCGACCCGGACGGCCGGGTTCTTGAACAGATCGGTCACTTTGGCCTGCATATCCAAAGATGTGTTGAGCCCTTTCATCGTGAGTTGTTCGAGTGAGACGAAGGAAGAATCCGGAAAAGGTCCGTTCAGGTGGACGTCCAGATCCATTTCCAGTGTGTCGATGCCTTGTTTGATATCCTTGATATGATAGGAGCCATTTTCTATTTTGCAACACAGGTTCACATTGGGAACGATGCTGTCTCCTAAGAAGCCGTGAAGGCTTCCTTTCATGAGGATCGAGCCTTCCGCCAATGTCTTGTCGCGATTCTGGAAATACGCATCGGGTATGAATTTCAGCAGGTCGTTCATGTCCGAGATTTTCAATCCCATGTCCATATCGATACGGGTGCGCTGGTCTTTCGGAAAGTGGCGTATCGCTCCATCGGCGGTGAAAGGCAGATTGTTGACCATCAATTCTGCATCTTTCAAAGTGATCGAATTGTAGTGTTCGGCAAGCACTAATCTACTTTTGAGACGAAGCGACAGGTCGTTTTTCAATGTATAAGTCGGGTTGCTGAATAAAAGGGATGAACACCCCGTTTCAAAATCGAGCGTATTGGCTCCTCCCGCCAATGAGCCGTCGAGGCGTACGAAGAAGCCCCGTATTTCGGTAAAAAGGTCTGTCTGGCGGTCGTCATACGTGAAATGTCCTCCGTAGATGCGTACCTTTTGCAAGTCGATAGGAGGTAAGGGCTTTTTGCCTGCATTGTCCTCTGTCGAATCCGTCTCACTTTCGTAGATATCCCAGTTCGCACGTCCGTCCTTATTGACGAATCCATAGAAACGTGGGTTCTCAATGGAAAAGTCCTTGATAGTGATCTTACCGCCGAAAAGGTAATCGAGCGGTTGCAGGGACAGGGTGGCCCGGCTGAAAGCAAGCAGTGAATCGGAAGGAATTGCCAGTTCCTCTTCATGGGCGGTCGAATCTTCGGCTGCGTGCGAGATCAGGTGGCCGTTCGTCAGCTTCACACCTAAATAAGGATAGGTTTCGAAATAGGTCAGTTCCACCCGTTCGCAATCCAAATGTGCATCGATGAACTTATTTGCCTGCTCGATAACCAGCGGTGTCAGTTTCTCCGGAGGCAGTACTCCCCAGTTCAGAATGCTGAACCCGATAGCCGGGAGTATGAATATCAGGGTAACAACAGCCAGGACGATGATTGTCAGTATTTTCTTTTTTCTTTTCATATTTACCTCTTGTATGCTTTTGTCAAGAATTAGAAGAACAAAAGTATGAAAAAGTCAGAGATGACGAAGGTGATCTATCGTCTTTTTTGAATAATCCGTGCATAGAACTTATTTAGTTTTGCCTTTTGAAAAATAATTCACGGTTTTAATGATGGGCAAGGAGGATGAAGATTGTCCGGTGAGTACCCCTTATTGTCAAAAACGATCTGAATTTTCGAAATCCGGCTTTTGATAAACGTCTGTTTTTTCTTCCTCCAAGCAGACCGTTTGTGTGTATGTCACAAAAAGTGCTGTTTGGTTGTGTTAAAAAATATTACCTGCAATAGTAACCCCAAAAACATGGGGCAGTAATCCGATTTTGATGGGGTAGTCGTGACAATTTGATTATCTTTGCAATTGTCATGGAATATTTGTCTAATTAAGCAGTATGGAGTTACTCAAACTAATAAATAATATAAATGAACGTGTAGTAGATGATCTTAAAAATAGGTTGTCTTCTAAGTCGAAAGTCTCTGTAGCTGCCGCTTCTTTTTCGATTTATGCTTTTAATTCTTCGACGGAAGTAATGGGTGGCTTCTTGCAGGTGTCTGACGTTGAATCATGTTCTTATGTGCCTTTTAATGAGTTTACTACAACTGAACTTGGTTTGGATAGAGGAAACAGTGTCTATTCTATGGTACACAGTTCGCCATCGCCTTTTGCAGAAGAATACCTGAAGATATTCAATGTAGAAACTTTTTGAGCAGCTAAGTACTTCCGATGTTAAGTATGGCAAGATTGACAGTTATGATACGTTAATGAGTTTGATAAAGTAGAAAGTAATATATGTATGGATTTCCGTCTGAAAGTATTTCATAGCGTAGCTACGAATTTGAGCTTTACGAAAGCGTCGAAAGAACTGTTTATCAGCCAGCCGGCTATCAGTAAACATATTCATGAATTGGAGGTGCAATATAAAACACCGTTGTTTGATCGTGTGGGAAGCCGTATCGGGTTGACCCATGCCGGAGAATTGCTGCTGTCGCATACGAAACAGCTGTTGGCTGCATACCGACAGATGGACTTCGAGATGAACCTATTGACGGATAATTTTGTAGGGGAACTGCGGTTGGGGGCAAGTACGACGATATCCCAATATGTGCTGCCGCCTGTTCTTGCCTCTTTTATCAAGAAGTTTCCGGAGATAAAAGTCTCTTTGCTGAACGGGAACAGCCGTGATATCGAACAGGCGTTGCGGGAGGGAAAGATCACCCTCGGTCTGGTCGAAGGAACGGCACATCAGAGTACGCTTCACTATACGCCTTTTATGAAAGACGAACTGGTCGTCGTGGCGCATACGGGCTGCTCGCTGGCGGCCTATGACGAGATTTCGCTCGAACAACTCCGTTCGCTGCCTCTTGTCCTGCGAGAAAACGGTTCGGGGACGCTCGATGTGGTGGAAGCTGCTCTGGCGGAACACCAGATTAAACTTTCGCAACTGAATGTATTGTTGCAAATGGGGAGTACGGAAAGTATAAAGCTGTTTTTGGAAAACTCCGAGGCGTTGGGAATTGTTTCTATTCGTGCCGTAACCCGCGAATTGATGTCCGGCAGACTGAAGGTGATTGAAGTGGACGGGTTCCATGCCGAACGGATGTTTACCTTTGCCGAGCCGCAGGGACAGAACGGGGGAGTGGAAGAGAGCTTTATCCGATATGCCTGCCAAAACTGGCGATAACCTGGTGTTATACCCTAATAAAAACATATTAGGAAAGGATAAGAGGAAAAAAGCCTTACTTTTGTCACGGTTTTAAAAAGTAATGGATTTTAAACTTGATTGAATATGTTTAGCGAAAAAAGGAGTAACGTACTTCATGGCATTCTGTTGATCGCCCTTTTCTCTTGTTCTGCTTTTTACATTGCAGAGTTTCCCTTTGTCAAAAATCTATCCTTCAGCCCTCTGATTGTCGGTATCCTGTTGGGGATGGTATATGCGAATAGTTTACGCAACCATCTGCCTGAGACATGGGTGCCCGGTATTTTGTTTTGTACGAAGCAAGTACTGCGTGCCGGTATCGTGTTGTATGGTTTCAGGCTGACATTTCAAAGTGTGGTCGAGATCGGGCTTCCGGCCATACTGATCGATGCGATTATAGTGACGGCTACCATCTTTATAGGTCTGTTTGTCGGGCGTTTGCTGAAGATGGATAGGGATCTCGCTTTGCTGACATCCACTGGTAGTGCGATCTGTGGAGCTGCTGCCGTATTGGGAGCTGAGCCGGTCGTGAAGAGCGAGCCGCATAAAACGGCGGTGGCTGTCTCGACGGTCGTTATTTTCGGAACTTTGTCAATGTTTATCTATCCGGCCGTCTATCGTGCAGGCCTACTGGACCTGGCGCCTGAGCAGATGGGGCTTTATACCGGATCGACTTTGCACGAGGTGGCGCACGTCGTGGGAGCGGGGAATGCGATGGGAAAGGAAATTTCGGATACGGCCATTATTGTGAAAATGATTCGTGTCATGATGTTGGCTCCTGTCTTGGTGATAATGAGTTTTGCTTTGGCACGTACCGCTGTGAAAGTTGTATCCGATGGCGTAAAGGGAACGGCAGCCGCTACCGCAAAACGGGGCAAGATCACGATCCCTTGGTTCGCTTTCGGATTCCTGGCCGTGATCGGTTTTAATTCCTTTGACCTGTTGCCTCATACGGTTGTGGATGGGATTAATCATATAGATACATTTATGTTGACGATGGCTATGACGGCATTGGGTACGGAAACCAGCATCGAGAAGTTTAAGAAAGCCGGAGCGAAACCTTTCATTTTGGCGGCAATATTGTATATCTGGTTGTTAGGTGGTGGCTATTTATTGGCGAAGTATTTGGTTTAACAAAAATTGCTTGATACTGTGGTGAAGGAGTGTCTTATAAATTATTACCTTTGTGCCCAAAACAAGAAAGATAGAGAAAAGTGGCTTCAAAAATAACAAAAGGTATTATAATTTCGTTCTGGGTGTTGTTTGCCATAGCGGTAGGTGCTGTAGTTGCATTGTTTTCAGCAATAGCCAAAGGCTCGATAGGCTATATGCCGCCGGTCGAACTGCTTGAAAATCCGATTGATAAATATGCTTCACAAGTTGTGTCTGCCGATGGGAAAACACTTGGTATCTATGCACATAGCCAGGATAACCGCATCATGGTCAATTACAACGATCTCTCGCCCGATTTGGTGAAGGCGTTGATCGCGACGGAAGATGTTCGCTTTGCCGAACATAGCGGTATTGACGCGCAGGGTCTGTTTCGTGCCATCGTGAAGCGGGGTATCTTGATGCAAAAAAGCGGTGGTGGCGGTAGTACCATTACCCAGCAATTAGCGAAGCAATTATTCTCGCCGAGTGCCGATAATATGATGGAACGTCTCTTCCAGAAACCGATCGAATGGGTGATCGCGGTTCAATTGGAACGTTATTACACGAAGGAAGAGATTATAAATATGTATCTGAATAAGTTTGACTTCCTATATAATGCTGTGGGAATCCAGTCTGCTGCCCGTGTTTATTTCGGAAAGACACCCAAAACGTTGAAGATCGAGGAAGCGGCGACACTTGTCGGAATGTGTAAGAACCCCTCTTATTTTAATCCCAGACGCCATAACGAGCGGACACGTGGACGGCGCAATACGGTTTTGGAGCAAATGCAGAAAGCCGGCTATATAACGCAGGCGGAATGTGACTCGCTGAAAGCTTTGCCACTCACGCTCCATTTTAGCCGTATGGATCATAAGGAAGGATTGGCCCCTTATTTCCGCGAATATCTGCGCCTGTTTTTGACGGCGAAGAAGCCCGAACGTAAAAACTACCGGGGATGGCAGATGCAGCAATTCAGGGAAGATTCGGTTGCCTGGGAAACAAATCCGGCATATGGTTGGTGTAACAAGAATAAAAAAGCCGATGGCGAATTTTATAATTTGTATACGGATGGTTTGAAAATATATACGACCATTGATTCCCGTATGCAGAAATATGCCGAGGATGCCGTCCGTGAGCATATCGGAGGTTATCTTCAACCTGCATTTTTCAAAGAGAAGAGAGGAAAAAGTTATGCACCGTTCTCCCGTGATTTACGTCAAGGTGAGGTGGATACGATCTTTATGCACGCGATGCACCAGACGGACCGCTATCGTGCCATGAAGAAGTCGGGGGCGAGTGAGAAAGAGATAAAGGCCGTTTTCAACAAACCGGTTGAGATGCGTGTGTTCAGTTGGGGAGGAGCTATAGATACGATGATGTCGCCATTGGATTCGATCCGTTATCATAAGAGTTTCCTGCGTACCGGCTTCATGTCGATGGACCCGCGTACCGGTCATGTAAAAGCCTATGTGGGTGGAATCGATTATAATGATTTCCAATATGATATGGTAAATGGCGGCCGTCGCCAGATCGGCTCGACCATTAAACCTTACCTCTATTCCCTTGCCATGATCGAAGGAATCAGTCCGTGTGACGAGATGTTGCATGTGCAACAACGCTTGACAGATGAGAACGGACGGCTTTGGGAACCCCGTAACTCGAGCAAGAAACGGATCGGTGAAATGGTTTCCGTACAGTGGGGGTTGCAAAATTCCGACAACTGGGTGACGGCTTGGTTGATGAGCCAGTTGTCTCCTTATACGTTTGTCCGTCTGCTGCATTCGTTCGGATTGAAGAACGAAATGGATCCGGTGATTTCGATTTGCTTGGGGACGCCGGATGTCTCGGTCGGTGAGATGGTAAGCGGTTATACGACTTTTGCCAACAAGGGCATACGGGTCGAACCTTTGTATGTAACCCGTATAGAGGATGCTTACGGCAACACGATTGCGAATTTCAATTCACAAATGAGCGAAGTCTTGACGGAAGATGCTTCTTATAAGATGCTTCATATGTTGAAGAGCGTGATAGATGGTGGTACAGGCGGTCGTATCCGTGCCCGTTATGGTATTACAGCACCGATGGGAGGAAAGACCGGTACGACGCAGAATAACTCCGATGGCTGGTTTATGGGCTTTACGCCGAGCTTGGTGTCCGGTGTCTGGGTCGGAGGTGAAGACCGCTCTATCCATTTCGACCGGATGTCGGAAGGACAGGGAGCCAGTATGGCTCTGCCGATCTATGGGCTTTATATGCAGAAAGTTTATGCCGACAAAACGTTGGGTTATTCGCAGGAAGAAGATTTCGATATTCCCGAACAATATCAAGATCCGTGTAAGATGACCACCGAAGAGGAACGGAAGCAGACGCCGACAGATGTGGGGGGCATCGATAAGATGTTTGAGTAGGAGGCAGGTTTGCCTTTGAATGTAATAAAATGCATGGTTGTGGAATTGTCGTTCCATGCCCATGCATTTCTTTTTTATGATGGTGGAACCATAATCGGAATTTATTTGTTAAATTTGTAAGTGTTAACTTTTAATGACGCGGGATATGGAACGGGAATCTATCATTTCTCAATTGTATGACAAAGACAGGATATTTGATTTTGTCGTGATGCAAATGGCTCCCGCCGTGGCTGCTATTTTAGCAGAGGAACGGGGAATGGACGATACATGGCGGACTATCCAGTTAAAAGACTTTAACCGGATAGTCTCCCATTATATATTGAATGAATAATCTAATGAGACGAAAGATATGAATTTAAGAAATAAATACGTACTGGCTATCGATCAGGGGACGACCTCTTCGAGAGCCATCCTTTTCAGCCATCAGGGCAATATCATCACGCTGGCGCAGAAAACATTCCAGCAGTATTTTCCTAAGCCCGGTTGGGTGGAACATGATCCGAACGAGATTTGGTACACACAATCGTCTGCTATAAAGGAGGCTATGGCTAAAGCGGATGTGACGGATGCGCATATTGCTTGTATCGGTATTGCCAACCAGCGTGAAACGACGATAATATGGGACCGGGAGACTGGTTTTCCGGTCTATAATGCCATTGTCTGGCAGGACAGACGTACAGCAGACTATTGCGAAGAATTGAAGGCAAAGGGATATGCTTCTCTGATCCAGCAGAAGACCGGATTGGTGCTCGATGCTTATTTCTCCGCCACGAAGATACGTTGGATTCTGGATCATGTGAAGGGGGGCCGGGAACGTGCCGAGCGTGGGGAACTTTGTTTCGGTACGGTCGATTCCTGGCTGGTCTGGAAACTGACTCGCGGAACTGAATTCATTACGGATATCACGAATGCCTCCCGTACGATGCTGTTCAATATCCATACGCAGGAATGGGATAAGGAATTGCTCGACCTTTTCCAAATCCCGGCATCCATGATGCCGGAAGTAAAAAGCAGTGGCGAGGTGTATTGCGAGACTTCTACTCCTGTCTTTAAGACTGGTATTCCTGTTTCGGGGATGGCAGGTGACCAGCAAGCTGCCCTGTTCGGACAGTTGTGTACGGATATCGGCATGATCAAAACGACCTACGGGACAGGATGCTTTATGATCCTGAATACCGGAAGCAAGCCCGTTTTATCTCAAAATAATCTGTTGACGACGATTGCTTGGAAATTGGATGGAAAAGTGACATATGCATTGGAAGGAAGTGTTTTTGTCGGTGGAGCGGTCGTTCAATGGTTGCGTGACGAGTTAGGATTGATACAGAGCGCCGCTATCACGGAACAGTTGGCTAATTCCGTGCCGGATAACGGCGGTGTCTACTTTGTTCCGGCGCTGACCGGATTGGGAGCCCCTTACTGGGACCAGTATGCCCGTGGTGCCATTATCGGAATCACGCGCGGAACGAGTGCCGCCCATCTGACCCGTGCTGCCCTGGAAGGTATTTGCTATCAGGTCTACGATGTCCTGATGGCTATGGAAAACGATATACATGCCAAGCCGAAAGAAATCCGTGTGGATGGTGGAGCGATTGCCAATAATTTTCTGATGCAATTCCAGGCGGATATCTGCCGTTGTCCGGTAGTCCGTCCTCGTGTTCTTGAAACAACAGCTTTGGGTGCCGCCTATCTGGCGGGGTTAGCGATCGGTTACTGGAAAGATGTGGATGAACTGAAAGAACAGTGGTCCTTGGATAATATCTTTAGTGCTGAAATGCATGAAGAAACGGCCGAGGCTTTGCTTACCGAATGGCATAAAGCGGTCGGTAGGAGCTTGAACTGGGCGGTTGACAAATAAATCATAAATCTAATATCATGACTCCATTCGTAACGGAATTTTTGGGAACCATGCTTCTGATCTTGATGGGAGGAGGCGTTGTGGCAAACGTGTGCCTGAGTAAAACGGAAGGACACGGTGCCGGTTGGATGGCGATTACGACAGCCTGGGCTTTGGGCGTGTTCATAGGAGTGGTGGTGGCGGGTCCTTATAGCGGGGTACATCTGAATCCGGCGGTTTCCATCGGGTTGGCTATCGGGGGGACTTTTCCTGGTGCGATGTCTTTCAATATATCATTGCTCAAATGTTAGGGGCGGTCTTAGGGGCGCTTTTGGTCTGGTTTGTTTATAAAGACCATTTTGAGGTGACGGACGATCCGGACACTATGTTGGGTGTGTTTTGTACCAGTCCGGCTTTTGCCACGAATGCCCTGATGCGTGGCAGTTCCGCCGAAGATATCCAGCAGATGAATGAGTTCCTGAAAGATAACTATGCTCCCGAAAGAAAAGGTAGCGCTTTCATCGGGCATAGACATTTTATATGTTCCGTCTGCATAATGGAAATTGATTGATCGAAGCTGCCGATCCGCCACACAAGTTAGCTACTTCCGTTGGCAAAGATTCTTACCGTGTGGAAGGGGGCATTTCGTTGAAGTCGCTAAGAAAATTAGGGTTGATTTCTCCGGAAGGTGAAATCCGTATGGGTGTTTACCGGGTCGATTATTTCGACGATGCCGGGGAACGCGTGATCTGGTTGTCCTGGATCGTCCCTGATGCTGCCGAACCGGATTTCCATATCCCGTCTTCTTTGGGAATATTAAAACTGGAGAATTTCGTACCTTTGTCACGACTAAAATAAAAGAAATATGAATAGAACACTGATAAAAAACGCCACTATCATTAACGAAGGCCGCACCTTCACCGGTTCGGTACTGATCGAAGATGATAAGATCGCCGCAGTATATGAAGGGACAATTCCGGTTGAGTCCGGTGATGCGACCGTGATAGATGCTACAGGTAAATACTTGCTTCCGGGTGCTATCGACGATCAGGTGCATTTCCGTGAACCGGGATTGACACATAAAGGCGATATCGCCAGCGAAAGCCGTGCCGCCGTAGCCGGTGGGGTGACTACCTTCATGGATATGCCGAATACGAAGCCTCAGACGACAACTCTTGCCGATCTGGAATGGAAATTGCAACGAGGAGCTGAAACGTCGGTTACTAACTATTCCTTCTTCTTCGGCGGGACGAACGACAATATGGATGAAATCCGTAAACTGGATCGTAGCCGTGTGCCGGGTCTGAAACTCTTTCTCGGTTCTTCCACCGGTAATATGTTGGTCGATAAGAAGGATAGCTTGGAACGTATTTTCGGCGAAGCCGGGATGCTTATCGCTATCCATGCCGAAAAGGAGGAGGTCATCAAACGGAACATCGCTCATTATACGGGCTTGCACGGTGACGATCTGGATATCTCCTTCCATAGTAAAATCCGTAGCGAGGAAGCCTGCTATGCATCCTCGTCCGAGGCAGTCGAACTGGCTACCCGTCTCGGTTCCCGTCTGCATATTCTGCATCTTTCGACAGCAAAAGAACTTTCTTTGTTGAGCAATAAACTTCCGCTTAGTGAAAAGAAGATCACAGGTGAAGTATGTGTGCATCATCTTTGGTTCCACGATGGCGATTATGAACAGTTCGGAAACCGTATCAAATGGAACCCGTCGATTAAGACGCTGGCAGACCGTACGGCACTGCGTGAAGCCGTTAATAACAACACGATTGATATTGTGGCGACCGACCATGCCCCGCATCTCCTTTCCGAAAAGGAGGGAAGTTGCCTGAAAGCCGCCTCCGGAGGTCCGCTGATCCAGCATTCGCTCATTGTTATGCTGGAATTGGCGATGGAAGGCCGTTTCACTTACGAAAAAGTGGTGGAAAAGATGGCTCACATGCCTTCAGAACTTTTCCGCGTGGATCGCCGTGGCTATATCCGTCCAGGTTATTATGCCGACCTTGTCTTGGTCGATCCGAAAGAAACCTGGACGGTGGCGAAAGAAAATATACTGTATAAATGCGGCTGGTCTCCTTTCGAAGGCTATACATTCCATCATGCCGTCTGGAAAACATTCGTCAACGGGCAACTAGCCTATGATAATGGACGGGTGAATGATGAGGTTCGCGGGATGGAAGCTCGGTATAGTTGAAAGGTGAAAGTGATGAAGAGACGTGAAATTAACTTTCACCTGATATCAATAAGTTTGTGCGTTTGCAAGCTGAGGCGCCATTGGGGGTGGTGGAGGATATACTCTACCACCTCTTTTGTATTCAGGCAGGAACAGGGTTGAAGGAAATGCCAGGTTGCTTTCAAACCTGCGTATTCCGTCAGGTCCTGTCCTGTATAGACCACTTTGACCTCATCTATATGTGCCAGCCTCAAGGGAAACCCTTTCGGGGAACAGGTCACCCAGTCGATGCCTTCCGGCAACGGGTTTGTCCCGTTAGTCTCGATGCAGATATATTTCCCTGCCATGTGTAACAGATCGATAAAAGTCTGGTCGATCCAAAGCGAAGGTTCGCCTCCTGTCAAGATAACGACATTTGAAGGAAAGGCTGAAATAGCTTGTAAAATATCTTCATCAGACATCAAGATCCCTTCCTCGTGCCGGGTATCACAAAAACTGCATTTCAGGTTGCATCCGGAGAAGCGGACGAAAACGGCAGGCGTACCCGTATGGAAACCTTCTCCTTGGAGACTGTAGAATATCTCGTTAATCTTTCTCATAGATTGCCGTGTTTCCTTCTGATTCCTGAACTTCTACTTTGTAGCAGGTGGGAAGCTGGTCGCATATCCACCGGGCGATATTCTCGGCTGTCGGGTTAAAAGGGAGCACCTCGTTGAGGTTCCGGTGATCAAGCTGATCTTTTACGACTTGTTTGATATGGGTGAAGTCGATCACCATGCCATCTGTGTTTAATTCTTTGGAACGGCAATGCACAGTGATAATCCAGTTGTGACCATGCAGATATTCGCATTTGCTCGGATAGGAAAGCGACAGACTGTGAGCTGCCGAAATCTCCATACGTTTGATAACGGTATACATACGATAAAACTGTTTTAGAATATTATGCCTGCACCTAATGTCACCTCGGTACAAGGTGCAAATTTACTGAAAAAAATCGGGTTCCGAAGCGGTACTTAATGTATTGAAATATTAAAAATATCTGTAACTGTTTGTATGTATTTAAAACAAAGATTAGGGGAGGATCTATCGTAAAAATGAACTTTTTTGTTGTGAAATAAAAATATTATGTATTAATTTGCTTCATAATCAAAGATATGAGGTGGTTTTAATGTCTCTGAACCTGTATTTCGGCAGTAGTCCTATATTGTTAAAAAATAGAAGAAGCTGCAAATAAGTTTCGATAATCTTAAAAATGTGTTTTATAATATCTTTTTTTATTTGTTTAATTATATTAATATAGCCCATCTTTGCATGCAGATAACCTAAACAATCTTTTTGCCTTAAAGACTAATACCTATTAAAAACCTATAAAGAGGACCTTTGAGAAAAGGTCCTCTTTATGATTTTTAGAGGGTTACTCTTCCGTTTCTTCTATTGAGTTCTATTTTACTGTTGAAATATCCGAGGTGCGAAATCTCCACATCTTGAGCATGGATGGAATCCTTTACCTTGAAAGAAAACTCACCGTCGGCGTTCGTGACCGTGTCGGTCGTACTGCCTGGAATAGAAATATTGACATATTCCAGGCTCTTTTTGCTCTTTTTGTCTTTTACGATACCACTGACCGTGATGTAACTTTTATAATGATGGACATAGTTTAAAAATTTGACTATTTTTGCGCAGGTTATACTAAGATGAGACGATGACAGAGCAGGAGATAAGGAAATATTTAAGGCGGATCGAAGAAGAGAATTCCCAGACTGCTCTGCGTAGCTTTTATAATCTTTGCTTCGACCGTTTCTTTCGTATTGCCTACTACTATCTGCATACGGAAGAGTGGGCACAGGAGGTCGTCCTCGATGTATTCCTGAAAATATGGGAACGTCGCGAGTCTTTGCACCATATAGCCAATTTGGAAGATTATTTCTTTATCACGATAAAAAATGCCTCTCTGAACTATCTCGAAAAGGAACAACGCCGGAAAGACATGACGGCGGATGCTTTTGACGGTGTGTCCATCTCCGGTGAATCGCCGGAAGACATCTTGGTCAGTGAGGAACTTTTCGCCCACTATGTCAAGGCCCTCGATCGCCTGCCGGAGCGATGCCGTGAAATATTTATCCGTGTACGTGAAGAAAAGCAGTCTTATGCCGAGGTGGCGAAAGACTTGGGCATAAGTGTCAATACGGTCGATGTACAGTTACAGAAAGCGATCGGGCGGATGCGGGATATGTTGTCGCGTTATATAAGCGGAACCGAAAATTGAATATCTTTGTATTGGATAATCAAAAAAACTATATCTGATTGAAATTCAGAATAGAATGAAAGAGTCGCAATTTTAAGGTAACGATTTAGCGAAAATATAAATTCACTGATATGCTGTGGTTTGCTACTCCTAACAACTCTAATGCAAAGGTACATTTTTTCATTCAAAGTTCCTAAAAAATTGTTTTCTTTTGATATTTTGAGCGTGTTTTTCTTGATATAGGTCTTAATACACTCATAAGATTTTCCGTAAAAGCAGATTAAACCGTCGGAACACTATCGCGGATAACGAGTATCCCACGACCGTGTTCCGACTACCGCATAAGCGGAGAAAAGGGCTTTGCGTTAAGCCTGAACGAATGAATATCGTTTCAGACAGATTAAGTCTTGACTATTACAAATAAGGTTTATGTCGAGTTTTTCTTTTCCGTTGTCTTTCTTTTTTATAATATCTGAAGCTGATACATTGTGGCTGGTCTTGATGTATTTGGACTTGCCTTTCTGTGTAATACGGATTTTTACGTTATATGTACCATCTTCTTTCCGTTGATGCGGGAGTACCAAAAATTTGAATTAGCCATAATCGTGCGCTGTAAAACATTTGTAAAAAAAATAGTACACAAAAGTACGTCAAAAAGATATTTTATATGTACGTGTTTGGATTATTTAATTAGCTGAAAACATTTAATTGTATAATTAAATGTTTGGTTGTTAATAAATTATTGATATTTTGTTCACGTGAAAATACGGTGTATTAGCTAATAATTGAACAATAACTTTTACTTTTCATTGTTGTGTATATTCTGTCTTATGCCCACAAAAATATAAAAAAATGAATAGACAATGTCATGGCTCCGCGTATTTTTCGCTCGATAAAAAAGGACCTGTTTCATCGAAGTTTGAATACTTTTCTGAAACAGGTCCTATGGAATAGGTAAAAGGTCCGGTTTAAAAGGTTTTTGGCTTTTATGGATAAAAAATGTTTTCTTATTCTCTACCGCCGCCTAAAGCTTGATAAAGGTTGATCACGCTTTGTATCTCGGTGAACCGGTTAGCTGTTTGCGACAACTGTGCGCTCAACAAGGACTGGCGGGCAGTCAGCACTTCCAGATAGGTGGTCGTACCATGCTCCATCAGTAACGAGGTACTTTCCAAGGCCTTTTCCAGAGATTGGATTTGCTTTTCGAACAAGACCGTCTTGGCCTTGCTTGTCTGGCAGGCGACCAAAGCATCGTTGACTTCGCTGCCGGCATTCAGCAAAGCCTGCTGGAAAGACAGGCTTGCTTCCTCCTGCTGTGCTTTGGCGATGCGGTATTGGGCCATGATTTGTCCTTTGTTGAACAACGGCTGTGTGAGCGATCCGACTGCCGAAGCCAAGAATTTGCCCGGATTGACGATCATGCTCCCTGCTGAGTTGGTCCATCCGGCACTTCCGCTCAGTACGATGGAAGGATAGAAAGAGGCACGAGCCTGGTTGGTCACGTAAAATGCCTGTTCCAGCGAACGTTCGGCTGCACGCACGTCGGGACGGTTCGACAACATTTGCATCGGTACGCCGACTGCCACGTCTTCCGGGAGCTGCTGGTCTGCCAGCTTTCCGCGTTCGTAGTGGCGAGGAGTTTCAGCAAGCAACAGGGCGAGACTGTTTTTGACCTGGTTGATCTGCTCTTTCAGGTCGAGAATGGAAGTCTGCACACTGTAGTAGGCCGCTTCCATCTGGGAAGTGGCTGCTTCGTTGGCTAATCCGGCATCCATCAATGCGCGGGTAGAAGCTACTGTCTCTTTCCAAGATTCTTCTGTCTGTTGCGAAATGGCTAACTGTTCATCTAACATCAACAATGTATAGTACACATTGGCGATCCCGGCTATCAACTGGGTACGCACGGCCTGCTGGTAGTCCTTGCTTTGGGCATACAGCGCTTTGGCCTGTTGCTTGGCATTGCGCAGACGTCCGAAAATGTCCAATTCCCAGCTGGCTGTGACAGGCAGCGTGTATGTTTTAGTCGCTTTCCCTCCGTCGAAACTGCTGATCGTTCCTTGTGGGGAAAGCGCGAACGAAGGTAGGAAAGCGAGCTTCGCCGACATTAACGCCGCTTCCGCTTCCTCGATCTGCAATTGGGCGGACCGGAGGTCGGTGTTGTTTTGTAACCCTTGTTCGATAAGAGCCTGTAACTGCGGGTCCTTAAAAAGTTCCCGCCAGTTCACATTACCGAAGTTGGTCGTATCATCGACAGCCACTTCTTCTCCGTACAGGTTGTCCGGAGTCGTTTCGGCCGGTTGATATTTGGTGTATATGCCGCAACTGCTCAACAGAGCAGTTGCGGTTGTTAATATGATTATTTTCTTCATACCTTATTTATTTTCATTGTTTAAACCGTCACGTTCGGTTTGGCTCTTTTGCTTCTCCAACGCAACTTGCATATCGGTTTCCACTTCCATTGGCGGACGGATTTTTTCTTGCATGTATTCGAAAATGATGTAGAATACTGGCACGACGAACAGCAATGCCAATGTCCCGACTGCCATACCGCCGACAACACCTGTTCCTAATGAACTGTTACCGTTGGCTCCGGCTCCGGATGCGAACATAAGCGGAAGCATACCGAAGATCATCGTAAGTACGGTCATCAAAATAGGACGCAAACGGGCTTGTGCGGCCGAATAAGCCGATTCGACGATACCCATCCCTTTACGACGGCGTTCGATGGCGAACTCGGTAATCAAAATCGCTGTCTTGGCCAAAAGTCCGATCAACATGATGACACCGGTCTGCAAGTAAATGTTGTTTTCCAATCCAAACAGTTTGGCAAACAGGAACGAACCCATCAAACCGAACGGAACAGACAGGATAACGGCCCAAGGCACAAGGAAACTTTCGTACAGACAAGCCAGGATCAAGTAGATAAGCAAGATACAGACCGCATAGATAAAGAGTGTCTGCGAGCCTCCCGTATTGGCCTCTTCACGTGCCATACCGCCATACTCGTATCCGTATCCTGTCGGCAGCATCTGGGCGGCCACTTCCTCGATGGCCTGTTGCACTTCACCGGTGGAATATCCCGGTGCCGGGTTCACATTGACTGTGATACAGCTGAAGAGGTTGAAACGGTTGGCCACTTCAGGTCCGAGTACCCGCTTCAGGGTTACGAACTGGCTGATCGGAGCCATTTCCGTTCCGTTGCGGACGAACATATTGTTCAAGGCTTGTTCGTCAAGACGGTATTCCGGTGAGGCTTGTGACATCACGCGATATACTTTTCCGAATTGGTTGTAGTTGGAGACGTATGCACCACCACAATAACTACCCAATACGTCGAGAACCGTCGAAGGTGAAATGCCGGCCCGTTTACATTTGGCTGCGTCCACATCGACCGATATCTGCGGGAAGTTCATGGCATAAGAAGTGTAGGCCATCGCCACTTCGGGACGTTGGTTCAAAGCCCCGATATATTGCATGGCGTTGCCGTAGAAAGTGCTCATATCTCCACCCGTACGGTCCTGCAAGTTCAACTCGATAGAGTTCCCTAAACCATAACCCGGAATCATACCCGGCTGGAAGCAGAAGATCTGCGCCTCTTTGATTTGGGCGAATTGCGCGTTCAGGCGTGCGACTACCGCATCGGAAACATGTTCGGCTCCTTTTCTCTCGTTCCAGTTTTTCAGACGGATGATGGCCATACCGTAAGAAGTCCCTTGGCCGGCAAGGAAGCCATAACCGGCTACGCGTGAATAGTGTTCAATCTCCGGTGTGTTCTTTAAGATCTCTTCAATCTTGTTTAATACTTTGGTTGTCTCTTCCAGTGTGCTACCAGGTGCGATGGCGACATTTGCCATGATAGTACCTTGGTCTTCTTGTGGTACAAGACCGGTTTTCGTATTGTTGATAAGCCAGCCCAACAGGATGATGGAGGCAATCATCCCTACCCATACCATCCAACGGTGATGGATGAAAAACATGACGCCTTTTTTGTATTTACCCAATACGGCATTGAAAGATGCATTGTAAGCGGCACGTACACGGCCGTTGAAACTTTTGGCACTCTTGTTCCCGTCGCTCGGGCGCATCATCATGGCACACAAGGCTGGGCAGAGCGTCAACGCACAGATCATGGACAGACCTACCGAAGTTGCCATTGTCACACCGAATTGCGTATAGAAGATACCGGATGTTCCTCCCATGAATGTTACCGGCACAAATACAGCCATAAACACACAGGTACAAGAGACAATAGCCATTGTTACATCGCCCATGGCGTCTTTGGTTGCTTGATAAGAGGAAACATATCCGGCTTCGAATTTGGCTTGTACCGCCTCGACCACCACGATCGCATCGTCCACAACCGTACCGATGGCAAGCACCAAGGCGAATAGTGTCAGGATGTTAATCGTAAATCCGGCAGCAGTCAGGCAGGCAAATGTCCCAATCAGTGAAACGATGATTGAAATAGAGGGGATCAAAGTACTTTTGAAGTCTTGCAAGAAGAAATACACCACAAGGATCACGAGGATAATGGCTACGATCAGTGTCTCCACAACGTTGTAGATGGATGCGAAAAGGAAGTCATTGGAACTCATCATGGTGATAAATTCCATACCGGTGGGTAATTCTTCTTCCATTTTTTTCAATTCGGCGGCGATACGTTCGTTAACTTCTGTTGCATTGGAGCCGGCTACTTGATAGATCATGAATGTAACAGCCGGCTTTCCATCCATTTGGCTGTCGAAGCCGTAGCTCAATGTTCCCAGTTCGACTTTAGCCACATCTTTCAAGCGCAAGACGGAGCCATCGTCCATGGCACGGACAACAATGTTTTGGAATTCTTCCACGCTTTTCAGGCGTCCGCGATATTTCATGGTGTATTGGAAGACGTTTTTGGAGTTTTCGCCCAATGAACCGGTCGGTGCCTCGATGTTTTGTTCGCCTAATACGGCTGTCACATCGGAGGGTATTAATCCGTATTGTGCCATGCGTTCGGGATTTAACCAAATACGCATACTGTAAGTATCACCTAACTCCATTACATCGCCGACCCCCTCGATACGCTTGATGCGGGGAATGACATTGATGTCAAGGTAGTTCCCGAGAAATGTCTTGTCATATCGTCCGTCGGAACTGACAAGCGCATCGATCTGCAAAAAGCTGGTTTGTCTTTTTTGTGTGCTGACACCGATGCGGGTTACTTCGGCGGGCAATAGGCCTTGTGCCTTGGTTACGCGGTTTTGCACGTTGACTGCTGCCATATCGGGGTTTGTCCCTTGCTTGAAGTAGATCTGGATCGTTGCCGAACCTGAGTTGGTGGCGGTGGAGGTCATGTACATCATGTTTTCCACACCGTTGATGCTTTCTTCCAATGGCATGATGACACTATTCATCACTGCATTGGCATCAGCTCCGGTATAAGATGCCGATACATTGACCGTAGGAGGTGCAATGTCAGGATATTGCTCTACCGGCAGTGTAAAGAGCGAAATTAATCCGATCGCCAAAATAAGAATGGAGATGGAGATGGCCATAACGGGCCGTTTGATAAATATATTTCCTTTCATACTTCGATTAGTTATTTAACTTGCGTTCCTTCACGGACTAAGCCTGCGCCTTGCGATATGATTTCTTCGCCAACTTTCAGCCCGTCGAGAACGATATATTCACGGCCGTCGTTGATCTCAGCCACGGTAATTAATGTAGAAACAGCTTTGCCGTCCACCACTTTGTAGACAACGGTTTTGTCTTGTAAACGTACAGTTGCACCTTGAGGAATAACGATACAATCTTTATAGGTCTGTGGTATGAGTACATTACCTGAGGCTCCACTATGAAGCAGGCGGGATTCATTGGGGAATACGGCACGTACACCGACTGTTCCGGTCTTACGGTCGATCACCCCGCTGATCGATTCGATCTTTCCTTTCTGTTCGTAAATGGATTGGTCGTTTAGTTTCAAAGATACTTCCGGCATATTTTCCAAGGCTTCATCCATGCTTTTGTACTGGCGGCTCATGGCCAATAGCTGGTTTTCTGTCATGGAAAAATAAACATACATGTTCGAATTGTCCGAAACCGTTGTCAAGGGTTGGGGAATGTTGGGGCTGACCAACGCGCCGGCACGGTAAGGCAACATACCGACAACTCCGTCAGATGGGCTTTTTACTTCCGTGTAAGACAGATTGTTACGAGCGTTTAATTCTTGGGCTTCGGTTTGTGCCAATTGTGCTTTGGCGGTCAGATAATTGTTTTCGCTTGTTTTCAGGTTAAAAGCGGAAACAACCTTTTTGCTAAACAATTCTTTTGTGCTGTTGTAGTTCAATTCGGCGGTAGCCAGAGCAGCCTTGGCTGCTTCTACGTTAGCCTGAGCTGTCTTCAAAGCGGCTTTATAAGGCACTTGGTCTATGACGAAAAGTAATTGTCCTTTCCGTACGACCTGTCCTTCTGTCACACACAGTCGTTCGATAGTTCCCGATACTTGCGGATAAATATCAATATCCTGGCGGCCGCGGATCGTGGCCGAATAAGGTGTAGTCAGTTCTTTGTCTGCAGTAGAAACTTTCATCGTCGCATAAGATGCTTTCATCTGCGCATCCGGCGCATGTTTGCAGGATGCCATCCACATAGTCGTACAGCCGATAACTGCCATCAGCCGTATCCATTTTGCATTTGCTCTTGTCATATTCGTTTATTATTTTAAAAGTGGTGCAAATGTATTTCAAAAAAGATCAGTCTTATTTGTCTAAAAGTCTATATAAATCTCCCGTATTGATACTGTATAAGATATATTAAGAAAAGAATGATTAAAAACAAATAACTATAACTTTTTGCGTGTGGTTTGTAATTCGGGCGGTTAGAAGAAGAGAACCGGTTAATGGGAAGAAGATAAGGTTTCATGAGAGAGAAGGCGGTGTGTCAAATGTGCTTGTCCCCTCACTTGACACACCACCCTGCCATCGTCTTTGTTTTTATTGCAGATATTCTACCAGTTTGGTCGGCAGATAAAATGTGTTGTTTTTGTCAACATACACGATTACCGAATTCAGGCGGATTTCTTCCTGTCCTTTCTTTCCGATCGTCACGATGTTGCTGAACGGCGTGATGTTGATCTGCTTCTTTTTGTTCTTTACAACTAATGAAGGAGAACCTTTTTCGTCTTTAGCCGGAACGATTTCACATTTGAAATCTTTGAATACTTCCGTGTGAGGAGCGAAGTTGCCGGCTGTCAGTTCTTCCAGCGTGTCGTGTGTCATGCCGAACAGGGCGCAGAGATAATGGTTCAGTTCGATATTCGTGTGCATACCGAGAGGCAGGCTTGCACGGTCAGGATGGTAAGCAGCGAGGAATACCTCTTCACCAGTGTGGCCGCCGGTTGTGAAACCGAAACAAGTTCTGGAGGTAAGCAACTTGGACATGAAAGTCGTCAAAGAACCGCTGTATAAAGAACCTTTGCCTTTGGTCGAACGTTCGTTTTCCGGGATCGGACTGTTCTTATAGTCTTTACAATGGTTTAAGGCGTCCAACTCTTCCGATGTCAGTTCGAAACCTGCGTATGTGCGGAATACGTTCTGTACTTCGGACGCCGGTACACTGTTCACCTTTTTGGCAAAACCTTCGGCGGTCAGCTTATACAAGGAAAACTGGTGGAAGAGTTGGTCTTTGCTCAGTTTATCGTACCCTTTGCAATCGGCACGCCCGATGCTGATACCGCTGTTGCCATGATCAGGAGCGATCACTACGGCAGTCTCACCATTCTGACGGGCAAATTCGAGGGCAGCACCGCAAGCACGGTCGAAAGCCAACATATCTGTGGCCATGCCGACCGGATCATTCGCGTGTGCAGCCCAGTCAACCTTACTGCCTTCCACCATCAGGAAGAAACCGTTCGGGTTTTGGGACAACTTTTCGATCGCTTTGCGAGTCATCTCTTCCAGAGAAGGCTGTTGGGCCGGGTCGCGATCAATGTCGTAAGCCATTTCCCGGTCTCCGAACAAAGCCCACATATTGTTGCCGCTATAATTACGCATACCGTTGATGTCATTCTTAAAGACACCATATCCGTTCGCTTTCAGGTAGGCTTCGCTCTCTTCGGGAAGCAGGCTGGTGCCGCCTCCGATCACGACGTTCAGGTCGTTGTGAGCCATCTGTGGGGCGATCCATTCATATTTGCCACGGTTGTAGCTGTGGGCGGAGCAGTCGGCCGGTGTCGCATGCGGGAATTCGCAGGTGAAAACCAGTCCCGTCGATTTGCCCTGTTTTATCTTGGCCGCTTCCAGGACGGTTGTCAGCGGTTGGAAAGCGCGTGCCGGATCGGTCGGGTAGATGTCGTTGTCGCCGTCGTTCTCCGGATAAGTGGAAACGTAGCCTGTACGGCTGGGCTGTCCTGTCATGTAGCAGGAAGTCGTAGGGGCCGAGTCGCCGATAGGGGCATTCGAAGAATGTGTGCGGACTGTCCCGCAGAGATACGGGTCGATGTTCAATTTCGGTTTGTCGGGGTGGGTGTACCATTGCAGCCAACGCGCCACAGAAACAGTTGCCAGCGATGTTCCGTCCGGGATCAGAAGAATGACATTCTTCACCGGTTTAACGTTTTCTACATCCTGAGCTTTTGCCGGTATGCAGATGACAGCCAGTAACAAGAGAAATGTAATTGTTTTTTTCATGTTCTTATTATTTATAGTTGTATGATATCTTCTGTAAACTGCGTGATCTTCTCCAGTCCGGTTTCCGTAACCAGGAAGCTGTTTTCGATGCCGACGGCGCCGACACCCGGTATCACATATTTCGGTTCGAGCGCGAACACCATGTTCGGTTCGAGCCTATCTTTCGAGCGGGGCGTAAGTACCGGGAGCTCGTTTATCTGGATGCCAATGCCGTGCCCCACGAATTTGGCTTGTTGCTTGGTTCCCATGAAGTAAGCGCCGAGTCCCTGGTCTCCGGTGATTTTGGCAGCTATCTCATAGAGTTCGGCACAAGGTGTTCCCGGCCGGGCGATATTTTCGATCTCCCTTTCGATAAGAAGGGCTGTCTGATGCGCCCGGTAAGCAAGTTCGGGCAGTCGGCCGACGGAGAACACACGTGTCATATCCGTCATATAAGCCGTATAGTTTCCCGCCATGTCCACCATGATGGCCGTCCCTTCTTTCAGGACCGTCCCGTTTGCACCTAACGGGCAGGAGGCGTCGATACCTCCGCCACCTAAGGCGAAGTCGAAAGGAGAGGGGACTTCGGCGTTTTCTCCCGCCAGGATACTTCCCATAAAGATATCCATGTTGGCGCCGAAAGCACGGAACAGCCCGATGGAGCCGTTCTCGCGCATCCGTTTTTCTATTTCATACTGGAATTCGAGATCGGTCATTCCGGGACGGAAACATTCGGGAATTTCAGCGTATGTCTTGGCGTGTCGTTCGGCCGAGATACGGAACATCTCGATCTCGTACGGCGTCTTTATCCGGCGTAGCTCACGCATCATTGCGGTTGCGTTTCCGGTCTCTTTCGGATTGAAGATCTTTTGCAGGCGTATATAGTCGTTGTATGTCAGTTCGTCGGCTTCGAGCAGGAGCTTTTCCGGCATTTCCAGTCCGTGGAATGCGAAAAGCTCGGCCATTTGTTCCGGTTTGCGGATGTATTCAACATGGTCGCCGGTCAGTCCGTTCGGCCGTTTCACGAAGAACCAGGGAACACCTTCCGCAGGAAGATAGAAATAGCCGCTATAGATACGTCCGGTTGTATAATACAGATTCACATCCACGGTAAGCAGGCATCCGCCGGCATTTATTTTTTGCATCGCCTGCTGCATGCGATCCCATTTCAATTTAAGATCGCCAATCAGTTCTTTTTGTATCATTTCCAATACTTATTTTTTCCGGCACCAAAGATATTGAATTAATGCCGAAATCGGAATGATTTCGGATATTAATTCTTGATTGAATTTAGAATTGTTCGAGCACTTGTATCCGCTTTTCGATGGGTGGGTGAGTGGCGAAAAGTCCGCTTAAACCGTTCAGTGCGCTTTTAGCTTGTCGGCCCGGATGCTGGATGAAAAGCTGGGCTACGTCTTCCCGTTTGACGGCTTCGATGTCGGGATCAGCTGATATTTTGCGTAGCGCGCTGGCGAGGGCGAGTGGGTTCTTGGTCATCTCGGCGGCTCCGGCGTCGGCCAGATATTCCCGCTTGCGCGAGATGGCGAAACGCATCAACATGGAGAAGAAATAACCGATGGTCGCGACGATCATGACTAAGATGATGATGATAGCAGTGTTGTTTTTCTCGTCTCTCCTGCGGTTTATCGACGAGTAGCGGACGGAGCGCATGGCCGTCTGTGCGAGCATGGCAAAGATTCCGACAAAGACGATTGATACGATCATCAGGCGTACGTCCTTGTTGCGGATATGTGACAGCTCGTGTGCGATGACCGCTTCCAGTTCGGAATCGTCCAGTTTGTCGATGATTCCCCGCGAGAGGCTGACGGTATAGGTCCTTTCGTTGATGCCGCTTGCAAAAGCGTTCAGCGAATCGTCGTTGATGACATTGATCTTGGGCATTTTCATTCCTTGGCTCATGCACAGGTTTTCCACTAAGTTATAGACCCTTTTGTTTTCCATTCTCGACAAAGGGCGGGAACCTGTTGCCGAGTTGATGATGCTCGTATTGGCGAAGTAGGCGATAACGAACCAAACCAACACTCCCCCCAACACATACGGTGCCGCTTGGAGAAACATCCGGGTGGAAGAGTCGAGCGGTTCGACTTGCATCATGCCCTTGTCGTTTGCCAACAAGGAAAACAGGTAGCAAAACAAGAAGAGCAGCCCTATTACCAAACAAGGAAACAGGCAAAGCAGGAGCAGGGAGTGGAAATTGTTCCTGCTCTGTTGGGTTTGTATGCCGACGTATTGCATTCTTAGAACTTGATTTTAGGCGCTTCTTCGAGGGTCGCGCGTTGTTCGCCCAGGTCGAACATCACTTCCTTCTTGAATCCGAACATACCGGCGATCAGGTTGGACGGGAATGTCTCGACCGCGTTGTTCAACTCTTTCGTGGCCGAATTGAAATAACGGCGTACGGCAGCCAGTTTGTTTTCCAGGTCGGATATTTCTTCCTGCAGTTGCAAGAAGTTCCGGTTGGCTTTCAGGTCGGGATAGGCTTCGAGCGTGATCTTCAATCCGGCCAGTGCGGAAGTCAGGGCGTTTTCAGCCATGATCTTGTCGTCGATCGTTTTGGCGCTGATCGCTCCGTTGCGTGCGTTGATGACGCGTTCCAGCGTCTCTTTCTCGTGTGAGGCATAGCCTTTGACCGTTTCGACCAACTGCGGGATGAGGTCATGGCGTTGTTTAAGTTGCACGTCGATGTCGGCAAAAGCGTTCTCGCGGTTGTTACGCAATTTTACCAACGAGTTATACAAAGAAACGATCCAAATTGCCAGGATCACGATCACTGCTGTTAAAATGATTGCTGTCATTGTCTGTATTTTTTTAGGTTCTGTCTTCTTATTTGCCTACACGGCAAAGATAATTTGTTCCTTTGGGGTTTCCAATGAAAAAGAGACTTTTTTGTTACGGTAGTTTTTCTTTTGGGCATAAATGTTCGCTTTCCGCCGGATTTGTGAGTACTTTATATTTTCACTGTTTGGAGAATGGTGAAACATTTTGGTGTTTCTAATAAAGCCCCGGTCTTTTATGATTGTTGTTTATGTAAGAAAAAGACCTATATTTGTAAATTCAATCGAAAAAGTTAACTCAAAAGACATCATGTATATGGAAAAACAAAAACAACCCCGGCGGCTTTTGTCGCTGGATGCCCTGAGAGGGTTCGATATGTTCTTTATTATGGGAGGGGCTTCCCTTTTCGTTGCGTTGGCGACATTGTTTCCGAATCCTTTTTTTCAGGAAGTGGCAGAACAGATGGAGCATGTGGAGTGGGATGGATTGAGGCATCACGACACGATCTTCCCGTTGTTCCTTTTTATTGCCGGCATCTCGTTCCCGTTTTCGTTGGAGAAGCAACGGGAGCAGGGGAAGATGTGGGGAGAAATTTATAAGAAGATCATTCGCCGGGGGTGTACGCTGGTGTTGTTGGGCTGTGTCTATAACGGATTGTTGCAGTTCGACTTTGCAAACCTTCGTTGTGCGAGTGTCTTGGCGCGTATCGGGTTGGGGTGGATGTTCGCCGCTCTGATGTTCGTGCATTTCCGCACCTCTGTCCGGGCGTGGATAGCCGGGGCGATCTTGGTCGGCTACTGGGTGTGGATGGCTTTTATCCCTGTGCCGGGTGCGGAGAGCGGGCCGTTTACGCTGGAGGGCAATTGGGTCGGTTATGTGGACCGTTTGTTGTTGCCGGGGCGTTTGCATCAAGGTTTTTTTGATCCGGAAGGGTTGTTGTCCACGTTGCCCGGGATTGTGACGGCTATGCTGGGGATGTTCACGGGCGAGTTTGTCAAGTTGCAAAAAGAGGGTCTGACGGATAAACGGAAGGTGTTTGGGTTAGTCGTTGCCGGTGGATTGCTGTTAGGGATCGGATTGTTGTGGAGTTTGGTGTTCCCGATCAACAAGAAGCTGTGGAGCAGTTCGTTCGTTTGTGTCGTCGGTGCCTATTCAGTGTGGATGTTCGCCTTGTTCTATTATATCGTAGATGTGTTGGAATGGCGTAGATGGACGTTCTTCTTTCAGGTGATCGGGGTCAATTCGATTACGATTTATCTGGCACAGAAGTTCATTAACTTCTCTTATACATCCAAGCAACTCTTTGGCGGACTTATCGGGTGGATGCCGGAAACGGCACAGCCTTTAGTCAGTGCGCTGGGCTATGTTGCCGTTTGTTGGGGATTTTTGTATGTTTTGTATCGCCAACGGATTTTCCTGAAAGTGTAAATTCGTGACTCATATCTCTTTTTCATGAGATTGGACAATATACAGGAAATTATTATCCGGCTTTGATTGCAGCGTCGAACGCATTGATTATTTATGTACCTTTGTGGCTGCTTTATAAGTGGAATATATTTTTGAAAGTATAAACTCAATTACCAACGGAAGATAAATTTAAGACAAAAAACAATGGAATCAATCAAACAAATATACCGGATCGGTCACGGACCGTCCAGTAGCCACACGATGGGGCCGATGCGTGCCGCCCGGATGTTTCTGGAACGTAATCGGGGGGCTGTGCGGTTTAATGTCACGCTCTATGGTAGTCTGGCGGCCACAGGCAAAGGCCACATGACGGATACGGCAATTCTCGAAGTTTTGAGCCCGGTGGCCAAGACCGATATCACCTGGGAACCGAAGGTGTTCCTGCCTTTCCACCCGAACGGCATCCTGTTCCAGTCGTTTGACGAAAGCGGAGAGGAACTGGATAACTGGACGATCTACAGTATCGGGGGGGGGACGCTGGCAAACGAAACCTACAATGAGCTGACGCAGGGCCAGGTCTATGAAATGCACACCATCAAGGATATACAGGCTTGGTGCGAAAAAACAGGCCATTCCTACTGGGAATATGTCGAACAGTGCGAAGGCCCGCAGATATGGGACTATCTGTCCGAAGTATGGGAAGTGATGCAACAAGCGGTTCGTAACGGGCTCGAAGCTGAGGGCATTTTGCCCGGTGGCCTTGGAATCCGGCGTAAGGCATCCGACTATATGATCCGTGCCAAAGGCTATGGCAGCAGCATCAAAAGCCGTGGGATGGTCTATGCGTATGCGTTGGCCGTCTCCGAGGAGAATGCTTGCGGAGGTAAGATCGTGACGGCTCCGACCTGCGGTTCGTGCGGTGTGATGCCGGCTGTGCTCTATCATTTGAAAGAGTCACGTGATTTCCGTGATTCCCGCATCTTGCGGGCGTTGGCTACTGCCGGGTTGTTCGGTAATGTGGTACGTACGAATGCATCCGTTTCCGGGGCCGAAGTAGGATGCCAGGGTGAGGTCGGTGTGGCTTGCGCGATGGCTGCCGCCGCCGCCAGCCAGTTATTCGGAGGAACGCCTGCCCAGATCGAATATGCTGCCGAGATGGGACTGGAGCATCATTTGGGATTGACTTGCGACCCTGTCTGCGGCCTTGTTCAGATCCCATGTATCGAGCGTAATGCTTATGCGGCGGCCCGTGCGCTGGATGCGAACACTTTCTCCAACTTCTCCGATGGCAAGCACCGGGTAAGTTTCGACCAGGTGGTGGAAGTGATGCGCCAGACCGGAAACGATTTACCGAGTCTTTATAAGGAAACATCCGAAGGTGGTTTGGCCAAGAATATGGAACGGGGATAAAGAATGTGACATATAAATAAAATATATTGTAAATGAAAAAGTTTTATTCATTATTGTGCGTTGTCGCGTTAGTAGCTTGCGGACAGCCGAAACAACAGCAGGAGACTGAGGCAGATCTCGTGACCAGTGGAAATCCCATATTCGAAGGTTGGTATGCTGATCCGGAAGGGATTATTTATGATGATACCTATTGGATTTACCCGACTTGGAGTGACGCGTATGAGAGGCAGACTCATTTCGACTGCTTTTCGTCCAAGGATTTGGTGAACTGGACGAAGCATTCGTCTGTACTCGATACCTCTGCTGTGAAATGGGCGAAGCGGGCCATGTGGGCTCCTTCCGTTATCAACAAGGATGGTAAATATTATTTCTTTTTCGGTGCCAACGATGTGCATGAAGGCGAAGTCGGAGGAATCGGAGTTGCCGTCAGCGACCGTCCGGAAGGGCCGTATAAGGATTTGTTGGGTAAACCGCTTATCAACGATATCGTGAACGGGGCACAGCCGATCGATCAGTTTGTATTCCGTGACGATGACGGTACTTATTATATGTATTACGGTGGTTGGAGACATTGTAATGTCGTTCGTTTGAATGATGACTTCACCGGATTGGTCCCTTTTGAAGATGGAATGGTCTACAAGGAGGTGACGCCGGATAAATATGTGGAAGGTCCGTTTATGTTTAAGAAGAATGGAAAGTATTATTTCATGTGGAGCGAAGGTGGCTGGACCGGTCCCGATTATTGTGTCGCATACGCGATTGCCGATTCGCCTTTCGGACCGTTCGAGCGTATCGCTACTATCCTTCAGCAGGATTCAACGATAGCACGGGGAGCCGGACATCATTCGGTATTGCATGTGCCTGATTCGGAAGATTATTATATCGTCTACCATCGCCGCCCGCTGAATGTCGATACCCCCGACCATCGTGAGACTTGCATCGACCGGATGACTTTCGATGAGAACGGATTTATAAATCCTGTCAAAATGACTTTCGAAGGTGTTCCGGCACGTGTGATAGGTAAGTAAGAATTGTCTTTTTATTAAGAGATTAGAAGAGAAAGGGGGATGCTCCTTTCTCTTTTTGTGTTTTACGACATACTTAACTAATTTTTGCGAATATCCTGCCTTAATTTATTCTCACTCTTTTATTTTTGGTTCAAATATGAAACAATATTCCAAATATGAAAAACGTTATTTAAGTATGGAAAAAGCAGAGGAGAACTATAAAGTCCCTAATCTGGAAAAAGGGATCGCTGTACTTGAGTACTTGTCACTTCACACTCAGGGTAAGACGCTTCAGGACATCAAGTCGGCTCTTGATGTTTCGCAGACTACGGCCTACCGTATTTTAAATACGTTGGTCAGGCTGGATTATTTGATCTATAATGAAGACTCTAAGCAGTATAAGTTGTCACGTAAATTGCTGACATTGGGATTCAGATCATTGAATGAACACAATTTGCTGGAAACTGTTTTGCCCTATTTACGGGATTTGCGCGATCAAGTGAAAGAGACGGCGTGCTTCGGTGTGCTGGGAGAACAGAAAGGAATCTTTATCGAGCAGGCACAGGGGCATCATGCGTTTCATTTTATCCTCTCGCCTGGGAAACCTTTCGATTTGCATTGTTCGGCTCCGGGAAAGGCGATCATGGCATATCTGCCGAATACAGTCAGGGACCGGTATTTGTCATATATGGAATTTACACGCTACAATGACCGTACTATTACTACACGTGACGCTTATTTGGAGGAACTTGAAAGAGTCAGGAAATTGGGTTATGCCATAGACAACGAGGAGGAGTTGAATGGTGTGATTTGCATTGGGGCGCCGATCTTTAATTATACAGGTTATCCCTGTGGGGCAATCTGGATCTCGGGACCGAAGGACCGACTGCCGAAAGAGGTCATGCAGGCTTCGGCCGATTGTATAAAGAATGTGGCCCAGACGATTTCTCTTGAGTTGGGATATAGTAAAGCAAAAAAAATATAATATACCATGAACACACGAAAATACATGTTTAAAAACTCACTGGTGGCTTGTTTTGTCTACTGTTGCATCTCCTTTGCTGCAGCAGGCAACCCACCGCTCTTCCCGATCGATGTTGTGACAAATGCCAAAGGTGAGTTAGTGATGGTAGACAAAGGGGTAAAATGTGTTGATATATTTTCGCCTGATGGTAAGGTATTGCTACGCTCTTTCCCGATTGACGAGCCTCCAACCGGCATCATTGTGGATGGCGACAAGGCGTATGTGACTACATTCGGGACGACAGGCCATTTACAGATTCTGTCGCTCGAAACGGGAAATGTAGAGGGGATCATCCCGGCCGGTTCGGGAGCATGCCATCCTATATTCGGTCACGACAATAAGCATATATATGTATGCAATCAGTTCCAGAACACGATTGCCGAAATTGATCCGGTGGCTCGTAAGGTGATGCGTACGGTGAATGTGTTGCGTGAGCCGAAGTCGGCCGTGTTTAGCAAGGACGGTAAATATATGTTTGTCGCTAACTTTCTCCCTGCACAGCGTGCTGATCTCGATTATGTGGCAGCTTGTGTCTCGGTCATCGAAATGGATGGTTTCACGAAGGTGAAGGACATACGGTTGGCAAACGGAAGCAATGCCCTCCGAGGAATCTGTATAACACCCGATGGCAAACATATATATGTATCTCATAACTTGGGGCGTTTCACCGTGCCTACTTCTCAGTTACAGCAAGGGTGGATGAATACGAGCGCTTTCAGTGTGATCGATGTCGACAAGCAGGAGTTCCTGGGATCCATTATCGTGGATGAGCCCGAACGAGGTGCGGCCGGTATCTGGAGCATCGCCTGCAACGATGAGTCGGTCTATATCTCCCATTCGGGAACACATGAGATCAGCGTGATCGACCATAAAGCTATGCTGGAGAAGTTCCTGAATTATCCAAATAAGGCAGTGTTGGACTACGATCTGACTTTCTTGTATGGCCTTCGCGAACGTATTCAGTTGGAGGGGAACGGTCCTCGCAATATGCTCCTGAGCGGCGACAAGCTGATTATCCCGACTTACTTTGCCGATGTCCTGAACATAATGGATATCAATACTAACGAAGTGACAGCGGTCGAACTGAATCCCGGACGCGAGGAAACGGCTGAAAACAAGGGTGAACGCTACTTCAACGATGCTTCACACTGTTTCCAGAACTGGCAGAGTTGTAACGGTTGCCATCCGGGAGACGGTCGTACTGATGGCATGAACTGGGATTTGATGAACGACGGTGTCGGCAACTCCAAGAATTGCAAGAGCTTGCTCTTTAGCCATGTGACTCCTCCCTCATGATTTCCGGTATCCGTGAACATGCGGAACTGGCTGTGCGGGCAGGGTTCAACTTCATCCAGTTTTTTGAAATCTCGGAAGAAGATGCCGTTTGCGTGGATGCCTATTTGAAATCGCTTCGTCCCGTGTCCAGTCCCTACTTGGTGAACGGTGAGCTGTCTGATCTGGCAAAGGAAGGGCAGAAGGTTTTCGAGAAGCTGAAATGCGGGGAATGCCATAGCGGTGTCTACTATACCGATATGAAATATCACCGTATTGGTGAAGATATAGAGTTTGAAAAAGGTTGGGATACTCCGACTTTGTGTGAGGTGTGGCGTACGGCTCCTTATTTGTTTGATGGACGTGCCGCTACCATGAAAGAGGTGTTCAGCGTCCATAAGCATGGTATAGATAAAAAAGTCTCAGAGAAAGAAATCGAGGCATTAACCGAATATGTGAACTCTTTATGAATTATTGCGATAAAATACATTATAATATCTATACGACCGGGCTGGCTACCTTTGGTGAGATGGTAGACGACCTGCTGGCACAGTTGCCTCGAGACGAGCAGATTCTCCGTCTGGCATTCTTCGGCAAGCCTGACGACAACGAGCAATATGTATCCCGTCGCATCATGCTGAGTGAGAAGATTCGTAAATTCTACGGGAATCATGAACCGGTCTTGAGTTACGTTTCACAACCGCCTCTGAATGCCGGATTGATTCTGGAAGTCCATAGTTACAAAGCTGACGAAGACGAGCATATCACATTCCACCGTCATGCCGGTTTCCCATATGTAGTGCTGGAAAATACCGATGGTCGTTTTCTCTTTGCCGGAGGTTTCCACGGTAATGTGATAAACTTCGGTATCGAGCAACAATCAGCCGAAGTGTTCCATACACTGGGAGAAGTGATGCGCCGGGAAGGTTTCCCTATAAACAGCATTATACGCCAATGGAACTACATCGAGCATATCACCCGCTTTGACGGGCATGACCAGCATTACCAGATGTTCAACAACGCCCGTGCCGATTTCTATGGAACAACTGACTGGAACAACGGTTACCCGGCCGCTACCGGTATCGGAGCCAATTTGGGAGGTATACTGGTCGACGTGGATGCAGCTGTATTCTCCCGTCCCGAATGCTTCGCCACCCCGATCAACAATAAGTTGCAGATAGCAGCCCATGCCTATTCTGACCAGGTTCTCAAAGCTGCTCGGAAGAAGAAAGCGACACCAAAGTTTGAACGGGCCAAGAGCATGACTTTCGATGGTCGTAGGATCGTCTATATTTCCGGTACGGCTGCCATTCGCGGAGAAGAAAGCCTTGTAGGGGTAGGGCTCGGGCGTCAGCTCCATATCACGATGGAAAATATCGATCAGCTGATCGGTAAAGCGAAGTTGAAAATGCTGCGAGTCTATCTGAAAGAGAAATCCTTCTATGAGGAAGCACGCGAACTGCTGGAAGGATATAATTTGAATATCCCCATATCTTATATGTGGGCTGACGTTTGCCGGGATGAATTATTGATCGAAATAGAAGGGATCGCCGTCGAATAAACGTTTCATAGGCATGAAACAAGAGTTTCCTCGTATGGAAACAGTCGTTTCACCCTATGGAAACAAAAGTTTCTTCGGCAGGGAATAGGTAAGGAACAAATAGTACTAACTAAATAAACAAGAGAAAAAAATGAAAAAGAATCTTATGAAATCAGCCGCTATGGGAGCCCTTCTGTTTTCTATGGCTGCCTGTACCTGCAAAACATCCACTGGAGAAGCTGCCTGTTGCGCAGCAGCAGGTGAGGGACAATGCACCGAACAGTGCGGAAGCAACTGCAAGAATGAATGTAACAACAATGCTAACTGTAAAATTAATAAAGAAATGAAGTATTCAAAGAAGTACACAAATGCCGATTTCTACAAAGACGGCAAGTTCCAACAAGATGTTGCTATGGAAGCAATGAAAGACATGTTCGCTTTCTATGGTGTCCCTTTCACTGAACTGATGGCTAAGGATATGTGGGTGACCGACTTCGGTATTGGCGATTTTGAAAACTTAGGTATGGGTGGTATTTTCTGGATCAATGATCCTGAATACGGCTACTTCGCTCACGCGATCTACCTGCTTCCGGGGCAGATGATCCCCGAACATGCGCATGTAAAGACTAAATTCCCTGCTAAACATGAATCTTGGATGGTTGAAAAGGGGTGGGTCTACAACTTCTCTGAAATTGGCGACGAGACTCCTGGACGCTCCCGCTATTCCTGCTACCCACGGTGCAATCAAAAGTAAGAACTTTGTTGTACAGAATGTAGGTGATGTTCTCCGACTGAAAAAGCCCGAATCATTCCATTTTATGATGGCCGGTCCTGAAGGTGCTATTGTTGATGAATGGGCATGCTACCACGATAATGACGGTTTGCGCTTCACCAACACGAAAGCTTCGTTATAGTAAATAATAGAACCTTAAAATTTATTACATGAACAAATATGGTCTATTAGTATCTCTCCTACTGTTCTCTTATGTTATGGTATCAGCGGGACCCAATCATAAGAAGGCGGAAACATGGATTGATGCATCGGTCAAGGCAAAGACAGAGGTTTTGGCGAAACTGAAGAAGTCGGGTATGCCGATCACTTCGACTTGGATGAAACATAAAGCGAAAGCCGAACCCTTTGTGGTGGACTTGAATGGTGTGGATAAGTTGGTCCTGCTCACTTCCGGTGGTGCGGACGGTACTGACTATGATCAAGCTATTTGGGCGAATGCACGATTGATTAAAGAGGATGGTACAGCTGTGTGGTTGGACGAAGTTCCCTATGAATATGGCAAGTCAGGATGGGGCAATCCCAAGATGAACACCAATGCTTTCGATCAAGAGATTGTTATCGCCGGAAAGAAATATAAGCACGGGGTGTTCTGTCATGCCGACGGAATGCTTGTCTATCCGGTAAATAACCGGTATGTTCGCTTTGAAGCTGAGATCGGAATCGATGACTCGTCGAGTAGAGGCAGTTCTTACTTTCAGGCTCTGAATGTATGGCCTGCTACGATCGCAGAGGAATTGAATACCGCGTATCCGAACGAGATCGGGCTGATGGACCATGTTTTGGGCGGTTTTGACACTTGGCTGGTTACTCCCGACGCTTCGGTGGAAAAACAGGCGTTGGATAAGGCGATCGCCACTTTGAAAGACGGAACTTACTATTCGGGCTTGGCAAAACAGATTGCAAATGAGAAAACTTTTGAGATACAGACGCGTAAGTACCTTGAATTGATCAAGGAAATTCAGGATTTGACTTCTCTCCAAAGAGAGTTGGAATGGCTGAATGTCGAGGCTATGAAATTGGCTTTCAATGATATGAAAAAGCATAAAGGCTACGACGCAGCTAAATATGAACCGATGCTTAACGAGCTGATACGTTTGGAGAAGAAAGGTTTCAATGGTATTTATTACAAGGACGAGCAGGTGATTGCTGACGCTAAAAAAGCGTTGGAATATAAGCGTGCCATTTTGTTGGGTAACCCTTTGCTGGATGCAGGTAAGATTGTGGCGGCCCGTTACAAGGTTGGTTCAGATGCCCATTCCATCATGTCACCTTCTCTCGGTACACAGGCAAATAACTGGAGTAACCAGGAGTCGGCCGGCCGTTCAGGTTTCGATGCCGAGATTGTCGAACTTTCCAACCTGCGTGGCGATATACAGATGCGCCAGGTTTACAAACCGAAGAACGGTTCTTCCATAGCCGACTTGAAGATGCATTGGGACGGTGATCGCGTGATGTTCACACAAACACAAGACGACAGGCGATGGAATATCTTTGAAGTGAATCTGGATGGAACTGGTTTCAAGCCACTTGTTGAAAACGATGAACCGGATCTGGAGTTCTACGATGGTACTTACCTGCCCGATGGGCGTGTGATTGCGATTTCTAATATCGGCTATCAAGGTGTTCCTTGTGTGAGCGGTAGTGATGCGGTTGGAAATCTGGTATTGTACAATCCGAAGGATAAGAGCTTGAGTCGTTTGACGTTTGATCAGGATGCCAACTGGAACCCTGTTATAATGAATAACGGTCGTGTGATGTACACTCGTTGGGAATACACCGACTTGACTCACTACTATTCCCGTATCGTCATGCACATGAATCCCGATGGAACAGAAAACAAAGCTCTCTATGGTAGTGGCGCGATGTTCCCGAATAGTACGTTTGATGTGCAGCCGCTACCCGGTCACGGTTCGGCGTTCGTCGGTATCATCTCCGGCCACCATGGTGTTGCTCGCTCCGGTCGTTTGGTTATCTTCGATCCGACCAAGGGGCGTAAGGGTACAGCCGGTATGGTACAGGAAATCCCTTACCGTAACCGTCAGATCAAGGAAGAAATCAAGGACGAACTGGTAAACGGTGTCTGGCCTCAGTTCATTAAACCGACTCCGCTGAATGACAAATATTTCCTGGTCGCTGCCAAGTTGGATCCGCAAGCCTTGTGGGGACTCTATCTGGTGGATGTTTACGACAACGTGACTTGTCTGATGCAGGCTGAGGGCGAAGGCTATATCAGCCCGATCCTGGTGCGCAAGACGAAGACTCCTCCATCCATTCCTGACCGTGTGAAATTGAACGAGAAAGATGCTACCTTCTTTATTCAGGATATTTATGAAGGAGAAGGTTTGAGAGGTATCCCTCGCGGCACCGTCAAGTCATTGCGTCTGCATGCTTACGAGTATGCGTATGTGAAGACCACCTCCGATCATAATTGGCACGGAATCCAGTCGGGTTGGGATATCAAACGTCAGTTGGGTACGGTTCCTGTCGAGGAAGACGGTTCTGTGATCTTCAAAGCTCCGGCTAATACGCCGATCTCTATTCAGCCATTGGATAAGGATGGTGTCGCTATCCAATGGATGAGAAGTTGGGTGACAGGTAAACCCGGCGAAGTGGTTTCCTGTATCGGTTGCCATGAAGACCAGAACAAGATCGCGATACCGAAACGTGTGATCGCTTCACAGAAAGCGGCATCTGAATTGACGGCACCCGAAGGTGGTGTCCGCTCTTTTACGTTCGACCTGGAAGTCCAGCCGATTTTGGACCGTGCTTGTATTGCCTGTCATAACGGTGAAGGAAAAGCGTTTGACTTGCGTGGTGGAAAGAAAGATGATAGGGGCTATGGTACTTCCTACCTGAACCTCCATCCGTATGTGCACCGTCAGGGAGGTGAAGGCGACATGGTCGTTTTGCAGCCATATGAATATCATCCGAATACGAGCGAATTGGTGCGCCTGTTGAAGAAGGGCCATTACAACGTGAAACTGACCGAGAAGGAATGGAAGACGCTTTACAACTGGATCGACTATAATGCTCCCGACAAAGGTTACTTCAATGCAAACGTGCTGACTGAGTTTCCTTATAAAGGATTTGATCAGATCAAACGTCGTAAAGATTTGACTGATAAATATGCAAATGGAGCCGGTGTCGACTGGAAGAAAGAACTTTCCGACTATGCCGACTACTTGAAGAAACAGGGCCCGATCACCCCGGAAATGCCCGAGAAAGTGGCTCCTGTAAAGGAAAAGAACCTGAAGGTGAAAGGTTGGCCGTTTGGTCCCGACAGGATCAAGGAAATGCTGGCTAATGAGAAGGAAACACGTAAAGTGGTTGAGATTGCTCCGGGTGTGAAAGTCAATTTTGTACGTATACCGGCCGGTGAGTTCGTGATGGGTAGCTACCATGGCGAACAGGATGCTTATCCGACTGCCAAGGTGAAGATTGACAAAGCCTTCTGGATGGCCGAGCTGGAAACAACAAACGAACAGTTCAATGTCGTCTTCCCTGATCATGACAGCCGTTTTGTTGACCAGCAGTGGAAAGACCACGTAGTCCAGGGATATCCGGCCAATAAACCTGAACAGCCTGTCATCCGTGTAAGTTATAACGATGCTATGGATTTCTGCCGAAAACTGAGCGAAAAGACCGGTCTCAATATCACGCTTCCAACCGAAGCACAGTGGGAGTGGGCTTGTCGTGCCGGTAGCGACCGGGACTTCTGGTATGGTGACATGCATACTGACTTCGGCAAAAAGGACAACTTGGCCGACAAGACAACCTTGCAGTTTGCCGTTTACGGTCTGGACCCGCAGCCGATGTCGCAGAATAACCCATGGTACAAATACTACACTTTCCTTCCGAAAGAAGAGAGCGTGGACGACGGTAACCTGGTTCAGGTCGGTGGCAAGGTATACGAAGCCAATCCGTTTGGTCTGTACAGCATGCATGGTAACGTAGCCGAATGGACCCGTTCCGACTATGTATCGTATCCGTATAATGAGAAGACGAAAGAGACGTCTGAGTACAAGGTAGTGCGTGGGGGGTCTTATATCAACCGTCCGAAGTATGCCGCTTCCCACACGCGTACGGCTTACTATCCTTACCAACGTGTGTTCAATGTCGGTTTCCGTATGATCATTGAAGATTGAGAATGAATAAGGTATAGATAATATCTATCAACCAATAGAGCGCACAGATGTGGCGGATTGCCACCGGTTATTTCATCAGACGATTAATCTGCGTACATTTGCCGCATCTGTGAACTCTGATATAAAAGTAAATGAAAACAAATCTCGAAAGATTTTTCTCCTCCTTTGTAACGACGATCGTCCTGTTACTGATTTATGCCTTTGGCCTGGCCGTTGCCACTTTCATCGAAAAGTATCACGGTACAGCTGTAGCCAAATCAATGGTGTATTATTCTCCTCTGTTTTTCCTGCTCCAATTTCTTTTAGCTGTCAATTTTATCGCTGCGACAATCAAACGCCAATACCTCAAACGAGGCAGATGGGGACTGATGCTGACTCATTTTGCCTTTATCATTATCCTTCTCGGCGCTTTGACCTCTTTCCTTTTCGGCAAAGAAGGAATCCTGCATCTTCGTGAAGGGGAGACAAGTAACCAGATTGCCGTCCACACTTCCGATAACACGACTTTTCATACCATGCCTTTTTCCGTTAGGCTGAAGCAATTCACTTTAACACGCTATCCAGGTTCTGACAGCCCCTCTTCCTATGAGAGCGAGGTGATTATTGTGGAGGACGGTAAGGAACGCGAGGAACGTATATTTATGAATAATGTATTGGATGTAAAAGGATACCGTTTCTTCCAGGCCTCTTATGACCAGGACGAACGCGGAACCATCCTTTCTGTCAACCGCGATGTGGCCGGACGGAACATCACATACACCGGATATCTCCTGCTGGTCATCGGTCTGATTCTTTGTCTGTGCGGTAAGGATTCCCGCTTCATGCGTCAAAGCCGCCGCTTGAAAGAATTGCGCAAGAAGACCAACGTAATAATCCGGCTGTTTGTGCTCCTTGCCATTCCATTGTCATTGAATGCCCGAGGGAAGATTTCCCCGCAGCTCGATGCTGTGCAGAAATATGCGATAAGCCCGGATCATGCCGCCCTCTTCGGTGCCCTTCCGATCCAGTCGGGCAGTGGCCGTATGATGCCGGTCAATACTTTCTCATCGGAGATTCTCCGTAAGCTCCATAAGTCGGAAACAATCGGTAGACTGAACTCCGACCAGTTTCTTTTGAGCCTCTTGGCAATGCCTGATATGTGGATTCATGTCCCCTTTATTGCTCTGTCTAACCCCCAACTGGCTGATTATTATGATCTGACAGATGGTGAATGTGCCTATATTCAGGTATTTGACAACAACGGCAATTATAAATTGCAGGAGAAGTTGGAGGAGGCTTATAACAAGATGCCTGCCCAACGTACCCGCTTCGACAAGGACTTGATGAAATTAGACGAGCAGTTGAACATCTTCCACCTGTTGATCAACAAGCAGATGCTGAGGCTTTTCCCTAAAGAAGACGATCCTGATCATAAATGGTATGCACCCGGTGAGGACCTTTCGGCCTTCACAGGCAAAGACTCCCTGTTTGTCTCACGTATTCTCGACTGGTATTTAGACGAGGTGCAGGAGGGCTTGAAGAGTGGCGATTGGGCGAAAGCTGATGAAGTGGTCGGCATGATCGGCACATACCAGCAAGCCAAGAACACGACACTCGATATCAGCCCCAAGCGTATGCAGGTCGAATTGAAATATAACAAAATGGATGTTTTCCGCTATTGCAAGATCGGTTATCTGGTCTTGGGCGTCCTGCTGTTGTTCCTTTCTTTCGCGATGTTGTTTTGTAATAGTCGCCGGATGAAGGTTGCCGGATGGCTTTTAGGAGTCGGTGTATTGATTGTTTTCCATTATCATCTTCTCGGAATGGGGATGCGCTGGTATATCGGGGGCTATGCTCCCTGGAGCAATTCCTACGAAACGATGGTCTATGTGGGGTGGGCGACTGTTCTTGCCGGACTGTTGTTCGGGCGTCGCAGTACGATCACCTTCGCGCTGGCCACTCTGTTTGGCGGTATCATCCTCTTTGTCTCCGGTCTGAATTGGATGGATCCTGAGATAAATCCGCTCGTACCGGTCCTGAAATCGCCTTGGCTGATGTTTCATGTGGCGGTCATTGTTGCCGCTTATGGCTTTTTCGGTGTCAGTTGCCTGATCGGGCTGACCAATATGGTGATGATGTCAGTCTCCGGAAAGAAGAATAAAGAAATATTGGGATCTCGCGTTACCGAACTGAGCATTGTTAACGAGATGGCATTGTGGGTGGGGCTTGCCTTGATGACCATCGGTACTTTCCTCGGTGCAGTCTGGGCGAATGAGTCCTGGGGACGTTATTGGGGCTGGGACCCTAAGGAGACGTGGGCACTGATCACGATGGTTGTATATGCTGTAGTGACCCATCTCCATCTGGTGAAACGTTGGAATAGCCTTTGGCTCTTTAACCTGGCATCTGTAATCGCGTTCGCTTCCGTGCTTATGACTTTCTTCGGAGTCAATTATTTCCTGAGTGGAATGCATTCATACGGTCAGAATGATAATGTATATGGAATATTTACCTATCTTTATGTCGCCTTGGGGGTTGTCGTTGTCCTGGCTGTCCTTTCGTACAGGAGATGGAAGACGAAGGTGTGAAACATATATGTTTTGAAAACGAAACACCGGTGTTTTGAATGCGAAACATCTATGTTTTGAGATAAAGAGAACTGATAACGAATAAAAAATAGTACGAACACTTAAAATTAATTAGTCATGAGAACATTTAATCACGTCGGTATCGTAACGACAGAACAAGTAGAAGGTGCAGTTTTGAACGAAGGCCTGAAAGTATGGTTGACAGACTATAGCAAAAGTCCGAACCGCATCGAATTCCTGAAATTCGAGGAAGGCAGCTGCCTGCCCGAACTGGTACAGAAACAGGGACACATTGCCTACACCGTACCTTCTTTGGAGGAAGAGTTGAAAGGCAAGAAGGTGATCTTCGGCCCGGCCGTATGCGACGAACACCTGACGATCGCTTTCATCGAAGAAGAAGGCATCGCCATCGAAATCATGGAAATCAAATAATAACATTAATAACATACTTAAATAAAGGAGGAATATACCATGTCAGACATGAAGACAAAATTCATAAATGATCCCGAACAGATAACACCCGAATTGTTGGAAGGTTATGTATTGGCATACCCGGACCAGGTCAAGTTAGGTGGCGAGAACATCGTCGTACGTGCCAATCCGAAGAGCGAAGACAAAGTGGCTATCGTGACATTGGGCGGTTCCGGTCATGAACCCGCATTGAGCGGATTCGTAGGCGAAGGCATGCTGGACTGCTCTGTCGTGGGCGACATCTTTGCCGCTCCCGGTGCACAGCGTCTGTTCCAGGCTTTGCAGCTGATGAAGCGTGAAGCCGGTATCCTGTTGGTTGTCCTGAACCACTCCGGCGACGTGATGAGTGCGAACATGGCTTGCCAGCTGGCGGAACGTGTGGGCATCAAGGTGAAACAAGTGCTGACTCACGACGATATCAGCGCCGGTATCGGTGCCGACATCAACGACCGTCGCGGCTTGGCCGGTTGTGTGCCTTTGTATAAAATATTAGGTGCCGCAGCCGAAGAAGGCAAGACGCTTGACGAGCTGGTCGAAATCGCCGGACGCTATAACAACAACGTCGCTACCCTGGCCGTTGCCATGCGCTCTTGTACGCATCCGCAGAACGGCGGTACGATCACCGACCTGCCCCAGGGCATCATGGAGATCGGTATGGGACAGCACGGCGAAGGCGGTGGCGGACAGAAACCGCTTGTATCCGCCGACGATACGGCTGCCGAGATGGTAGACCTGCTTTGCCAGCAGCTCAAGCCGAAGGCCGGCGACAAGATGATGCTTATCATCAACGGCGTAGGAGCGACTACCCACATGGAGTTGAACATCATCTTCCGTAAGGCCTACAAGGAACTGGAAGCCCGTGGCCTCCAGGTTGTCGTAAGCCGCATCCAGGAAATCCTGACCGTACAGGAACAGGCCGGTTTCCAGATGATCATGGCTATCCTCGACGAAGATCATATCGACTATCTGAAGAACAAACGTGCTGATGCACCTTACTGGACAACAATCGGTAAATAAACGAGATATGAAACAACTGACTATCGAAAACTTCAAGGCGATGCTCGACAACGCCTTGAAGAACATCAAAGAACGCGAAGACGAATTTTCTAAACTGGACGCCGTCATCGGTGACGGCGACCACGGCCAGGCAATCGTGACAGCCATGTCCGCCATCGTGGCTACGGCCCGGAAAGGAACGGAGTTCAAAGCCATGCTGAACGACATGGGCTTCGACGTCATGTTGCAGGTAAGCGGTTCCACCAGTACGCTGCTGGGGGCTTTCTTCTTAGGTATGAGCGACCATGCTTCCGGTACGGAGCTGGATGCAGCCGGAGTGAAAGCCATGTTTGCCGGCGGTCTTGCCAACGTGCAGAAACAGACGAAAGCCCAGAAAGGCGACAAGACCATGATGGACGCCCTGATCCCGGCTGTGGAAGCGATCCAGGCATGTCCTTCGGACGATATCAAGGAAATCCTCGAAGCTGGAGCGAAAGCCGCCCTTGCCGGTGCTGCCTCGACTGTGGAAATGAAAGCCAACTTCGGCCGTGCCCGTAACTACGGCGAACGCTCTGTCGGTTATGCCGACAGCGGTGCCACCTCTTGGAGCTGCATGTTCGAATCGTTCGCACAAGCACTGTAAAGATTTATGATTTATGATTTATGCGTCGATCATAAATCATAAATCATAAATCCCCAAATCATAAATTATAAATCATAAATCATAAATCAAAAATCAAAAAGCTATGGCAGATATGGATGGATTCAGAGAAGCGAATAATTTCGGCTTCGGACAGACTTCCCGATTTGACAATTTTCATGTAAAAGGTGCGTCCAACTACTCTTGGGGTATGAAAGACCGCCTCTCTCGTATCTTCAACCCGAAAACAGGCCGTGCCGTCATGCTGGCATTCGACCACGGGTTTATCATGGGTCCGACTTCAGGTTTGGAACGTATCGACCTGAATATCGTTCCCCTCGTACAATATGCCGACTGTATCATGTGTACGCGCGGTATCTTGCAGACTTCCATTCCCGCCAACATCAACAAGCCCGTCTGCCTCCGTTCGGATGCCGGTTCTACAATCCTGACGGAATTGAACCGCAACGTCTTGATCGATATCGAAGATGCGATCCGTTACAATGCTTCCGCTATGGCAGTCATGTTCTCTGCCGGCGACGGCGAACAGGAAGCCATCACGGCAGCCAACCTGGTGGAAGCTGTCGATATGGGGAACCGCTATGGCATCCCCGTCATGGGTGTGACGGCTGTCGGCAAACAGATGGCACGTGACTCCCGTTACTTCGCACTCGCATCGCGCGTATGCGCCGAGAACGGTGCTTCTATCGTGAAGACTTACTACTGCGACGGTTTCGAAAAGGTAGCTGCCGCCTGTCCGGTTCCCGTTGTGATCGCCGGAGGTAAGAAACTGCCTGAAAAGGAAGCGCTCGAACTCTGCTACAACGCCGTTAACGACGGTGCTGCCGGTGTCGATATGGGACGTAACGTCTTCCAGAGCGAAAACCCTGCCGCCATGATCCAGGCCGTACACGCTGTCGTACACGAAGGCTTGACACCGGAACAAGGTTTTGAAATGTTCCAAGATTTATCGAAGTGACGGTATGCATAAATTATTTACTTATCTCTGTTCCGCATTGTTGCTGGTAACCGCTACATCCTGCGGGAAGAAGACAGAAAAATTACTGTTGGGCGGTTCCGGCTGGAACAAGATCGTGATCATCGATAAGAACACCAAGCAGGTAGAGTGGGAGCATCCCCTCGAAAAAGGCTGGGAATGCAACTCCGCCGTTGCCACTCCCGACGGGAATATCCTCTTTGCTTATGCCAGAGGCGCGAAGCTGATTGACCGCAACCATCAGGAAATATGGGATATAGCTGCTCCAGACACTTGTGAGATGCAGACTGCCCGCCTGTTGCCCGATGGTAACTATCTCTTGGGTTGGGTCGGTCATCCGGCTGTCATCATGGAGGTGAGTCAGAAGGGAGAAATCCTTTCGCGTACCGAGTACGAGACAGGCATCGAACATCCACATGACCAGTTCCGTCAGCTGAATAAGAATGCCCGTGGTAACTATTTGATGCCTCTCTTCGCCACTTCCGACGTGCGTGAGATCACTCCGCAAGGCGAAGTCGTGAAGATCACCCGACTCGAGGGTACTCCCTTTACAACATTGGCCTTGGCGAACGGAAACCACTGGGTTGCCTGTGGTGACGGTCATTCCTTGCTGGAGGTGAATCTCGAAAACGGTGCAGTTGTAGGCCGTTATGGCGAGAATGATTTCAGAGGTGCTCGCCTGTTCTTTGTAGCCGGTTTGTTTCCTGCAAAGGATGGAGGCCTGTATATATGCAATTGGCAGGGACATGATAGAAATGCCGTAGAGGCCAACAGCCCCCAGGTATTCGAAATAAACGATAACGGTGAAATTATCTGGAATCTGAATGACAGTGAAACTTTAGGTATGATTTCTACGGTAAGCACGATAGACTAAGCTGTCTTTATTTGAAGATCATAAAAAGGGGGTGTGTCCAATATCGGTATTCATGGGACGCAGACGACTCAGGAGAGCGCAGATTAACCAGTCTGCGTGTTCCGCGTCATCTGCGTCCGGTAATATCAATTTGACACACCCCCTTTTTTATGTTTTTTATGTTTGAATGAAAAGTGATCTCTTTTCAACCCGCCAGCACCTTATAAAGACTCCCGATCCCTCCCGCCAGCATCAGGGTGTAGCCGGAGAGGCCGAGCCAGTCGGCTTCGGGGCGGGGGGCTTCGGGGGACGGGGAGAGAGGAGGGTGAGAATCGCTCCGAGAGCGGCGAGGGTCGCTTCCGTTTCCCCCCTCCACAGGGAGAGGAGGGATAGGAGGCTCAGGCAGAGGACAAGGACAAAGGTCGTCACCGGCAACCGGGTGTTTGCGCCGGGGGAAGATGATCCGGGCGAGGGTGGTGAGGAAATTGAGGATGGTTTCAAGGACGTTCATGATTTATGATTTATGAATTATGAATTAAAAAATAAGAAATAGAGGGTTGAGAATCGGAAAATAAGTTGTTTCTTTGTGAAAAGATCAAAAATTGAGTATATGAAAAAGTTGGGTTCTTATATTATGCCCGAAAAAAGCAGCTCTTCCATACAGGAACCAGCCGTCTCTTACCCGCAGGAAAATCCGGTTGTAGAGGCATATCCCATTATGCCGCTGGAGGAAGCCCTGAAGAGGGGTATGACGTTGGAGGAATCCAAACAGCGGATCATGAAGAAAATCTTATGTGTATGTTCATGACGCTTGCCATAGTTTGCTGTATCACGAATGAGAAAGTTTGCTGATCTTCCGGCAGACCTTGACCAGCAACGTCTGGTAGGCGGCACGGTTGTCGCCGTTGACTTCGCTGATGTATTTGCTGTAGGCGATCTTGCGGGCGAAGGCTTTCGGGTCGTCGCTGACGTCGGCGGCGAACGGGTAGACCGAACGGATCAGGCGGGCGTAGTCCATGAACGAGTCGACGGGACTGTCGTAGACACGGAAACGGAGGGAATGGGCGCCCAACTCGATGCTTGCGCCTTTCCACCAGACGTTGGGGCGGCCGTAGGCGGTGATGCCGAAATAGTTGTGATGCTCGCTGGCGAGGTCACTTTGTCCCCAGCCCGACTCGATAGCCGCTTGTGCCAGTATGACCGCCGGATTGATCCGGAACGCTTCCCCCGCCTTTCGGGCGAGGGGAAGGAGGGAGGAAAAAAATTCGCTTTGCTTCATTTCTTTTAGTTGAAAGTTGAACGTTGATTTAAAGTTCTCCCGGACGGTCATCCCCGCCACCGCCGCCTCCTCCGCCGCTGCCGGCCGATTCGCTGGAGGCGTCCTTTTTGGGGACGTAGCGTTCGAAGGAGACGTTGTTGACGAGGTTGATCAGCATCGTGCCGGGGTAGAAGACGATGTGGGCACGGTTGAACAGGGCGGTGTTGAAACCGTCGACGGTGGGCGAACCTTTGCTGCCGGCAACCATACGGAAGCTGCCGAATTCGCCCAGGTGAACCGATTCGCCGTCGGAAAGGGCTTCGTTCATGACTTTGATCAGGCCGTCGAGCACCAGGATGATCTCACCGCGGCTGGCGGTACAGATGTTTTCGATACGGGTACAGATCTTGTTCAGCGTCAGTTTTTTCGTGACGCTGGTCTGCGCATGATAAAGAGTTGCACCTTCGGCTGCATCTTTGCTCATGTCTTTGCGTTTGACGAGAGTGTAAATTAATGGCATGGGGATTGAAAAATTAAAAGATTGAAAGATTGGAAATCAGTGAGATGTCGCTTTTGACCATACAAAGATACGGCAAGGGAAAAACGCCGGGTCGATTAGAGTCGGTTAGAGTCGGATAGAGTCGGTTAATCTTTTGTATATTTGCATCCGGTCAGTCGGATTCGAAACACCGGTGTTTTGAAAACGAAACATAGGTGTTTTAAAATCAAAACATATATGTTTTGAAAGGAAAGAAAAAAAGGAAGAATGCCATATAGCACTACGATCTGAAAAAACATTTAAAGCAATGGACAATCATAAGAATAAAAGGAATGATTTCATGAAAGATTTCCTATGGTATTATAAAAAAAAGTAAGGGCGATAGCAGGAAAATATCTGTCTTTTCCGCTTTTGCAGGATCATATCGCCAACTTGAAGGCGGACCGGGAGGTGGAGCTGTTTGCGCTCGCTTTCCTGTTCAAAGGGTTGAGAGACGAGAAAAACGAATCGTGGAATCGTCTGGCGGATCGTTTTTTCAAAGTTTACAGTGACGAGTTGTACCGCTATTGCGGCTACGAGACGGAAACTCCGGGGTTTGCCCGGGTATGGGTGGCCCGTCCCGGCCTGTTCATGGTCTATATGGGGGCGATGATGAGGGCAGGCATTATCGAGGACTGCTCGTTCGCCCGGATGGCCGGCCATGTGGACCGCATCTTCGACACGGGAAATACGGAAAATACCGTTTTGAACAAGCTGAAGGAGCAAATTCCGGAGGCCGATCAGATCGTGGACGGGATGAAAGCGGAATTCAAGAACTTCAAAATACGTGATAAAAAATAGAGAATGAACCGATTGGCAGTGTTATATGGCTTCTTTTTTGAGGAATAAAGGGAATTGAAAATCTGCATAAAACAGTTTTTTAAAACGGAGGTACGGATTATACCTTTGTGGTGTCGGTAAGTATGAATTTGATGTTCTGGAAAAAATTGAAAAATTGCTATTTATAAATCTTTATAAGAAGAATCTTTCTTATTATATTAAGAGAGATCGCCAATGCGGGTGGGCATATGCGCGCCACACCATGCCATAAGTAGTTGTTTCATAGTTTGCCCGGACCGATCAACAAAACACCAAACCGAGTAACCAATTTTATAAACTATAAATCCAACTCTTATGGATGCAAATTTAAGCAGAGACAAGGTAGCCGGATTCCTGGGACAATCGTTTGTCCGAATTCCGCGCAAAGTGTTTACCATGTTATTTCACGGTAAGGGCCGGGAAAAGACGATCGGCATGGCGTATTTGATTTTGATTTCGGAGGTCTATTTTGTTGACGGACGCGTATGTTTGAAAAGACGCTCCTATACGTGCAAACGTGGCGAGTATGTCGGACGGTGTGAGGAACTGGCCGGATGCTGCGGAATGAGTGCCACTACTTTGCGCCGGAGCTTGAAGTGGTTGAAAGAGGAAGGGCTTATCGAGATGAGGCGCCTTGAAGACGGGATTTTTATCCGTGTCTGCGGATATGATTTTATCATGGGTTTCCGCAGGAAAGGCGAAAGGATACCGGCGAAGGCCGCTTCCCTCGCCCTGGAAGAAGCCGAACGGCGTATGGGCGGACGGAGCATGCAGTTCGATTGTTGTACAGCAGACGGGGAAGGAGGCTTGCAATGATGGACGGTGAAGAAATGAACGGAGGCATCTCCTTGAACGATATGGAAAAGGCGTTGGTCTGTCTGTTGATGACCTCGATGGAAGCGCCGGTGCAGGCGGAATCGGCCGGGTTGACCGGGGAAATGTTTGCCGATGCTTCGTTGGGGTTCGTCTATGGAGTGATCATGAAAATTTATGCAACGGGGGTACGGCCGGACATGGTGCTGGTGGAACGCGGAATGCGCGAAGCGGACGAGGAACAGGCGGCCAGGCTGGGCGGTTTGTCGTTCCTGCTGCCCTATATGCTGAATGTGCGCCACGACGGGAACGTGGCGGCCTATGTGGAAGGAATCAAGAAACAGTATAAACTGAGATGCCTGGTCACGTTGTTCGGGACGATGGCCTTCAAGGCGGGCAAGGTCTCGTCCGTCCCTGAGGAGCTGGCCGGCGAGGCCGAACGTCTTCTGATGCAGTTCCGCCAGGAGACGGCCGAGGGCACTCCGGTGCGTACGATCGGGGAACTGGCTGCCGAGGCGGTGACCTGGCATCAGCGGCGCCTCAGCGGCGAGCTGGAGGCCGAACAGGTGAAGAGCAGGCTTGCCGAGTTCGACTATGTGACCGGAGGGTTCCACAATACGGAGCTGACGATCATCGCCGGACGACCGAGCGACGGGAAGACGGCGGTCACGTTGCAGATGGCCCTGAACGCGGCGCGTGCCGGAAAATCGGTCTGCTTCTTCAGCCTCGAGATGTCGAGCCTGCAAATGCTGAACCGCGTGCTGGCGGGGATGACGGATGTGAACCCGGACCACCTGCGCATCAACAGGCCGACCGGCCGCGAGGTGGAGCATCTGGAAGAGGCCGCCCTCCGGTTGAAGGACCTGCCTTTCTACCTCGACTATACGGTCGGGGCTACCGTGGAGCAGATCAGGGCGAAGGTGCTGCTGCAATGCCGGCAGGGGAAATGCGACCTGGTGGTCGTGGACTACCTGCACCTCCTCGGAGGCGACCGCCGGAAGGGGGAGACGCAGGAACAGATGGTGGGACGGAATGTAAGGGCGTTGAAGCAACTGGCGCTGGACAGCAATTGTCCGGTGCTCACGGTCTCGCAGATGAACCGTGCCTGTGAGGCGCGTGCCGACAAGGCGTACCTGCCGGTGATGAGCGACTTGCGCGATTCGGGGACGATCGAGCAGGTGGCGGACTGCGTGGCGTTCATCTACCGTCCCGAACGCTATGGCTTCACCCGCGACGACAAGACGGGGCACAGCCTGGTGGGGGTCGGCAAGATCTATATCGCGAAGAACCGTAACGGTTCGACGGGGATCGCCCGTTTCCGGTACAACCCTTCGTTCACCCGTATCACGGACTATATACAGTCCGGTACACAAACCTCTTTAGGGATATGACGAAGCAAGAGATACAAGAACTGAAAGCCTCCCTGTCGATCAGGGAGGTGATCGGACGCTATACGGCACTGAGACGTGTCGGCCGCCGGTGGATGGGGCTTTGCCCGTTCCACGGGGACCGCCATCCTTCCCTTTCCGTCGATGAGGAGAAGGGCAGCTTTGTCTGCTATGCTTGCGGGGAGAGGGGGGATGTGTTCGCCTTTGTCGGCAAGATCGAGAAGGTCGGTTTTGTCGAGGCGGCGAACAAATTGTCGGTTGACAGTGGACGGTCGGCTGTTGAAGGAAAAGACGATAAGGATGCGGGGTTGCCGGCGGAACGGTCGGCTGTTGTCGATTCCCGATTGTCAGTTGAAAACGAAGCTTTCCAGGCCTTGTTGTTGCCTGCTGGCAGCGGTTGTCCGGAACTGACTCCTACCTGGCTGGATTTCGGGGTGGGGCAGTCGCCCTTCCTGGTTCCCGGACGCTGGAAGGCGATGCGGAACCGGTTGGTGTTCCCTGTGCGGGACGAGGAGGGACGGTTGGTCGGGTTTGCCGCCCGGAGGTTGTCGGACGAGGATCGGGATAAACCGAAATATATCAATTCGGAAACGGGCGGGCTGTATCGGAAGAGCGAGCTGTTATACGGGTTGTACGAGGCACGGGAGGCGATCCGCCGGGAGGGGAGCGTCTTTCTGGTGGAAGGATATAAGGATGTGCTGGCGATGCATGCGGCGGGATTCAGGCATACGGTGGCGTTATGCGGGACGGCGCTTTGCACGGGGCACATTGCTTTGTTGAAACGATATACGACATCTGTCCGCGTGATGCTGGATGCCGACAAGGCGGGGCGCAAGGCGACGGATGCGGTTGTCCCGGCGCTTGCAGGCGAAGGGATGGAGGCGGTACGGATCGGGTTGCCGGAAGGGGACGATCCGGATTCGCTCTTTCGCCGTCTGGGGAAAGAGGCGTTTGCCGCTTATGTCCGCGAGGCGGTACGGCTGGCCCGGCCTTCGGAAGAGCAGGTGCTGCTCGGACGTATCCGGAAAGGCGTCGGGCTTTTGTCCGGTGTGGCGGAGGCGGAGAAACGGGAACGCTTGTTGATGGTGCTGGAGGATTGCCTGGCGCAGTTGAAGGGCCTGTCCGCCGCAGCTTGCCGTCCGGCGACAATGGATTGGAGGTGGGTATGACCGGGAGGATGGATGAGGAAGAAGGAAAATGGAAAAACCGTTCCACCACGCTCCGGAGGCTGGGACGGCAATATAGCCCGGATGTCACGCCCGAAGTGGCTTCCAGGCGCTTGAAACAGTGGATCGTCGGCAATCCCGTCCTGCTCGGACTCTTGCACGAGAACGGCTGGACGGCTTCGAGAAGGCTGCTGACGCCGAGGCAGGTGGAGCAGATTGTGAGGATTCTTGGGGAACCTTGATGTTACTTTTGGATCAAGCCAAAAGTAACGGAACAGAATATGAAACATAAAATAATAAAGCAAACCCTATTGACAATCGGCATCTCATTGTCGATTGTCAATTCTCAATTGTCAATCGCCCAACGCTCGTCGGGCGTCTCCGGTCTACTGAACATCCCATCGGCCGATATGCAGGAGGACGGCACGTTCATGGCGGGAGGCAACTACCTTCCTCGGGAGATGCTGCCCGGTGAGTGGGGATATGATTCGGGGAACTATTTCGTGAACCTGACGTTCCTGCCGTTTATGGAGGTGGCCTACCGGTGCACGTTGCTGAAGGTCGAGAGTACCGGCAAATGGAACCAGGACCGTTCGGTCTCCCTTCGCCTGCGTCCGTTGAAGGAGGGGAAATGGTGGCCGTCGGTCGTGGTCGGTTCGAATGACTTGCTGACGACCGGCGAGTTGAATCCTTTCCTGGATTCGGGCAGAAACCGTTATTTCTCTTCCGTCTATGCGGTCGGGACGAAGCATTTCGGTTTCTACGGCCATGATATCGGCGTGACGGCGGGAGGGCATGTGCCCTTCCGCAGCAGGAGCGAGAACAAGGGCGTGTTCGGCGGGGTGAGCTACCGTCCGGCGTTCCTGAAGCCGCTTGAGGTGATGGCGGAATATGACTCGAAGGCGGTGAATGTGGGAGTGTCGGCACGGCTGTCCGGCCATTTTTCCTTGTATGCCTATTGCTACGATTTCAGGACGGTGGCGGGCGGAATCCGGTATGAGCTGACGCCCCGGCCTCGCGCGTTCCGGTCCGACGAGGTCCGTATGCCCTGGGACGGACGGGTGGAGCTGGTGCTTTATCCGCAGATCACGTTGAACAATTCGTGGCTGGACAAGATATACGGGGCGGTGATCAATATCGCTCCGGCGGTGGAGGCGCGGCTCTGGAAAGGGGCGGCTTTCACGGGGCAGGTGATCCTGCCGCTCTGGAACAATATGGTCGGGCAGATGGACTATGTCCGGACCGGGGTACTGACCTTGAGCCAGGAGTTCGGATTGCCCGGAGGGGCGTTCGGACGGGTGACGGTCGGCAACTTCACGAACAGCCGGATGGGGGCGGACCTGAAACTGCGCTATGCGACGCCGGACGACCGTTGGCTGTTCGGCTTGGAAGGCGGTGTGACCGGATCGTCCACTTTCTACGAGGGCAAGTGGCAGGTGTCTGCCTGGAAGCGGGTAAGCGGGGCGGCGGAGGTCCGTTTCCGCGAAAGGCATTTCAATATGGATTTCAACTTGGGCGTGCACCGGTATATCTATGGCGACTACGGAGTGCGGGTGGACTGCATCCGCCATTTCGGACGGACGACGGCCGGTTTGTATGCCATGTACACGGGGGGCGAGGCGAACGGCGGTTTCCATTTTGCCGTCCCGTTGCCGCAATGGGGCAAGTCGCGCAAGGTGAGGGTGCGCCTGCCGGAATATCACCAGATGGAATATTCGGGACAGAGCGGCCTCGGATACTTCCGCCGCCGTCTCGGACAGGACTACGAGACCCGGCCGGATGAGAGCAACAGCGTTCCTTATGACAGGAGAGGTTATGATTTATGATCTATTGCTGGAAAGAGAGAGATAGAGGATGAATATTGTTTAATAAATGATATAATGTTTTATTTTTAATGAGTATGAGAAAGAAAAATTTCTGGAGCGCAGTGCTGGCTATGGGCTTGGCTGCGACATTGAGTGTAGGATTTGTTGGATGTAGCGATGATGACGAGCCGATTCCCGAAATCGTGGAAAATCCGTTGGAAAAAGGCGGTTATTACATTGCCGGTTTTGTGACGGACGGAACCGACGGGCTGGAAGGGGTAACCGTGAAGACCGATGGTGTCGAAGCAACTTCCGGAACCGACGGTGCTTATCAGCTGGCTGTGAAAAAAGCGGGATCTTACACAGTCGAATTTTCGAAAGAAGGATTCGTGACTGTTGCTTCCACAACCGAGATCGCTTCGGGAACAAAGGCGAATGAGGTGATCGCGTTGAGCCAGGATATGACAAAGGCGAACGCGGCTGTGACTGTCGGTGCGGACGGTATGGAATTGGTGGAAGCATCGAAAGAGATTTCAACTTTGAGTATTCCGGCTGATGCGTTGAAGGAGGAAACGGATATTTCCATCACGGAATATACGCCGGGAGCCGGTCGGAATGCCAACCAGTTGAGTTTATCTACTCTGCAATGTACGCCTGACGGCCAGGTTTTTGAAAAACCGGTTGTGATTTCCGTCAAGAACGGGACTTCTCCGGATATTTATTTTGCCGATGTGAAACATTTGGTTGAAAAGAACGGAACTTGGGAGGAAGTCGGAGAAGCGTATTATGATGCCGCCAAGAATGCGTATGTGGCAGAACTGAATCATTTCTCTAATCATGCATTCGGTCCGCTTTGCGAAATCAGTCTGGGGCAGGTCCGTGAAAATACGGCGTCCACGACAGTGATTGATAATCTGGGCAAGATGAATGCCGTGGAACAGGAGATCACGATGAAACAGCGTTCGGGATGGGAAGTGAACGGAAGTCTGGAAGCTCAGTTGAGCAGTGCTTTTTCCGGATTGAGTTCTGCCGATATCAGTGCGTTGGCCACCTCTTTGGAACGTTCGTTGGTGAAAATCCAGGGAACGGTGTCGGCCGTCCGTGAATCGACTGTATCATTGGGCAAGGCACAGGTGAGCGGGGATATGAAGATGACGGTCGATTTTGTTGAAAAGACTCGTACATCCACTATTTCGTTTGGTGTATTCCATCGTTTGAAATATGTGAAGGCCTCTGTTGAAATCGTGAACTACTTAGGATGCACTCCCCGTATTTCTCATGAATATGGCGCAAGCCATCCGGGACATTCCGGCGGTGCTATCCAATAAACCGTAATTACTTATTTTAATCAGGAAAGAAGAGTGAAAATCTGGAATTATATGTTGATGTGCGTGGTGGTACTCTGTACCTCCTGCGCATCTTCCAAGAAAGTGGTGTACTTGCAGGATGTCGTCCCGCTGAAGCAGCAGGATATCGAACAGAAGTACGAGGTGTATATCCATAACGACGATTTGCTGGCGATCATGGTGAACAGCAAGAACCCGGAACTGGCGTTGCCGTTCAACATGCCGATGGTGACGTACCAGTTGGGAAGCGAAAGCGGAGGGCAGCAGCGCGTGCTGGGCTATCTGGTGGATACCAACGGGGACATCGATTTCCCGATCTTCGGCAAGTTGCATGTGGCGGGGCTGACCCGTTTGCAGTTGACCGACATGATCAAGCAACGCCTGATGGAGGAGGACCTGATCAAGGACCCGATCGTGACGGTGCAGTTCCTGAACTACAAGGTGGCGGTGATGGGTGAAGTGAACCGTCCGGGATCGTTCAATATCTCCGGCGACCGTATCACCCTGTTGGAGGCCTTGAGTATGGCGGGCGACCTGACGATCTACGGACGACGCGACCGGGTGGCCGTGATCCGCGAGAAGGACGGGAAGCGGACGATCCTGATGCATGATCTCCGTTCGTCCGATATCTTCAATTCTCCCTGCTATTATTTGCAGCAGAACGATATCGTGTATGTCGAACCGAACAAGGCGAAAGCGGGACAGAGCGAGATCAACCAGAACAAGTCGGTGGGAGTGTGGTTGTCCGCCGCTTCGATCTTAGTTTCCATCGCGTCTCTGATTGTGACATTAACAAAGTAAAAAAAGAGAACCTATGAACACGGAACAAGAAACGAATACCCGCGTGGAAGAGAGCGAATTGAACCTGGGGGACATCCTGCAGACGGTGTTGGCCAATTGGTATTGGTTCGTCCTGTCTGTCGTGGTATGTGCCGGAGCGGCGTTCCTCTATCTGAAGTGGGCGCCCAAGGTATATACCCGGACGGCTTCGGTACTGATCAAAGATGATGCGAAGGGCGGTGCGATGAGCGAATCGGCCGCTTTCGAGGATCTGGGGCTTTTCGGTACGAAGCGGAATGTGGATAATGAAGTGCTGGTATTCAAATCCAGACGGTTGATGACCGAAGTGGCGCGCAACCTGCATCTGGATGTGAGCTATACGGTGAAAGACGGGCTGCGGACGGTGGAACTGTACACCCAGTCGCCCGTACAGCTCTCTTTCCCGGATGCGGAAGAGGCACAGGCCTTTTCGTTGCAGGCGGTCCCTGTTTCCGGAAAGGAAGTGATGTTGTCCGGCTTCACCCTCGGAGACCAGGAGGTTTCGGACGGAAAGCCGATGAAGGTGGCGCTGAACGACACGGTCACGACGCCTGTCGGGCGGGTGGTGGTGGTCCCGTCGCTTTATTACGGCGACAAGTATTTCAATACGGTCGTGCAGGTGACGAAATCGCCGTTGCAGAATGTGGCGCTCCGTTTCCAGGGAGGCTTGCAGGCCACTTTGGCGAGCAAGACGGCAACGATCATCAACCTGACGCTCCAGGATGTCTCCATCCCGCGTGCGGAGGATGTGATCAACACGCTGATCTCCGTCTACAACACGGACGCGATCAACGACAAGAACCAGATCGTGATGAACACTTCCAACTTCATCAACGACCGTCTGATCGTGATCGAGAAGGAACTGGGGGATGTGGATTCGGATATCGAGTCGTACAAGCGGGAACACCAGCTGACGGATATCTCGTCCGAGACGGGCATGTACCTGCAGACGTCCAGCCAGTACCGCCAGGAGGGATTGAGCCTGGAGAACCAGTTGAGCCTGGCGAAATACATCAAGAACTACCTGACGGACCCCGGCAAGAACTCGGACCTGATCCCGGCGAACACGGGCATATCGGACGTGAACATCGAGTCGCAGATCGGGGAGTTCAACGAGATGTTGTTGAAACGCGACAAGCTGATCAGCAACAGCAGCAGCAAGAACCCGGTGGTGCAGGACCTGAACAATTCGCTGATCGCGATGAAGCAGACCATCATCCGTTCGGTGGATAACCTGATCGTCGGCCTGAACATCAAGATCAAGAATATCCGGGCGCAGGAGGAACAGACGACCCGCCGCATCTCGGCCGTGCCGACCCAGCAGAAGGAGGTCCTTTCGGTGGAACGCCGCCAGAAGATCAAGGAAGAGCTGTATCTCTACCTGTTGAACAAGCGCGAGGAGAACGAGCTGACGCAGCGGATGACGGAAAGTAACGCACGTATCATCGACCCGGCGGCGGGAAGCAATGCCCCGGTGGCTCCGAAGTCGATGATGATCCTGTTGGCTTCCGTCGTGGTAGGATGCGCGATACCGGCAGGTATCCTGTGGCTGTTGATGGTCAGCGATACGAAAGTGCGCTCGCGGAAGGATGTGGAGGGGGTACTCTCCGTGCCGTTCTTAGGCGAGATACCGATGCGCGACAAGAAGGACAAGAACGAGGTGGTGGTGCATGAGAACGGCCGCGACTCGGTTTCGGAGGCGTTCCGTATCGTGCGTACCAACATGGACTTCATGCGGGTGAAGGAGAAGAACATGCAGGTGGTGATGTTCACCTCGTTCAATCCGGGAGCCGGCAAGACGTTCGTGTCCATCAACCTGGCGATGAGCTTCGCCCTCACGCACAAGAAGGTCGTTTTGGTCGACCTCGATATACGTAAGGGTACCCTTAGCTCCCATGTCCAGGTATCGGACATGGGTGTGACCAATTACCTTTCCGGCCGCATCGACAATGTCGACGAGATCATCCGGAAAGGGGAACTGTACGACAAGCTGGATATCATCCATGCCGGTCCCGTTCCGCCCAACCCGGCCGAACTCTTGTTGAGCGACCGGTTGGAGACTTTGATCGCCGAGCTGCGTGAGCGGTATGATTATATCATCCTGGACAACGTCCCGGCCGGTGTGGTTGCCGATGCGGTGATTGTCAACCGGGTGGCCGACCTGACGATCTATGTCATCCGTGCGGGCAGGATGGATCGCCGTGCCCTTCCCGAAGTGGAGAAGCTCTACCGCGAAGGCAAATTGCGTAACATGAGCCTGATCCTGAACGGGACGGTCTACAAGCATGGCACATATGGCTACCGTTACGGGTATGGATACGGGTATGGTTACGGGTATGGTTACGGACAACGTAAAAAGAAATAGAAAAGATGTTTTCCTTACTTTTTCCGAAGAAGAACGCGGTTCACACCGGTTTATTGAGGGGGACGGCAGATGTGCATTCACATCTGCTGCCCGGTGTGGACGATGGTGTGCAGAGCGCCGATGATATGCGGGCGGCTCTGAATGCGATGCGGGAGGCTGGTGTGGAACGTGTTTTCCTGACTCCTCATGTAATGGCGGACCTGCCTGACAACCGGTGCAGTTACCTGCAGGACCGTTTTGCCTGCATGAAGCAGTTCGTCCCGGAAGGGATCGAGTTGAGGCTGGCGGCGGAGTATATGCTGGACGCCGGTTTCCGTTTGCAGATGGCGGACGGCCTCTTGACGTATGAGGGCAGGCAAGTCCTGGTCGAGACTTCCTATCTCTCGGCTCCTCCCGACTATCTGAACTTGCTTTACGAACTGAGCTTGGAGGGTTACATGCCTGTCTTGGCTCATCCGGAACGGTATATGTATATGACGAAGGAAGATTATTTCCGGCTGAAGGACAAGGGTTACAAGTTCCAGCTGAACCTGTTCTCACTTGCCGGCGTGTATGGCGCCCGTCCTGCCAAATATGCCGCCTACCTGATGAAGGAAGGCTTCTACGATTATGCCGGCTCCGACCTGCATCATCCCGACGATTACAAGAGAAACCTCGCCCGCCTGAAACTTTCGGGCAAAATGCTCGACAGTCTCAGGGAGGTGCTGGAGAATAACAAAGAATTATAGTTGTATCGTTTCTGAACACGCTCACCGGAGAATATAAGGGCGAGCTGCTGCAATAAAATCGAGAGCTTTACGTTATTGTAAAGTAAAACGATAACGTGTATGCCCTTCCGCCTGGTACATATCATCCTTCTGTCGGTCGCTTTCGCGGGCACGGGGGAGGTGTGGGGCCAGGAGGAAGGGCTTGCTTCTTATTACCACAACCGTTTCCACGGGCGTAAGGCCGCCAGTGGCCGGCTCCATGATGCGGACGAGCTGGTCGCTGCCCACCGGACCTATCCTTTCGGTACTTTCCTGCGTGTCACCAACCTGTCCAATATGAAGCGGGTGATCGTCTGTGTCACCGACCGGGGCCCTTTCCGCAAGGGGCGTATCATCGATGTCTCTGCCGGTGCGGCTGAACTTCTGGACTTTAAGAAGAAAGGTCTTGCCCGTGTCCGTATCGAGGTCGTTCCGGGCAGGATAGATCTCAGCCTCCTCGGTCTTCCCTGTCCCAAGATTCCTTTTCTGGAAGTGGATCATCTTCGGGTGAAGCCGCCTTACAGGATCGGAAAGAACAAATGATCTGATGTTTTTATCCTATATTTGTAGTCCGATACACAAAAACTATGCAATGGCAAAGATATTATTAGTAGAAGATGAAATAAACATCGCCTCTTTCATCGAGCGGGGCTTGCAGGAGTCCGGCCATGAAGTCCGCGTGGCCAATGACGGGCAAGCCGGCTGGGAGCTGGTCCGGCGGGAGGATTTCCAATTGTTGATACTCGACATCATCATGCCGAAGATGAACGGCCTGCAACTCTGTAGACAGTATCGCCGGACGTATGGCTACCAGTCGCCCGTCATCATGCTGACCGCCTTGGGGACGACGGACGATATCGTGAACGGGCTGGATGCCGGTGCCGACGACTATCTGGTGAAACCTTTCAGTTTCCAGGAACTGGAAGCCCGTATCAAAGCCCTTTTGCGGCGTACGGGGGCGGAACCTGCCGTACCGCTTCTGAGTTGTGGCGACCTGACACTCGATCCGTCCAGCCACCGGGCGATCCGTGGCAAGGTGGTGATCGACCTGACCGTAAAGGAATACCGCCTGCTCGAATATCTGATCCGGAACCAGGGGACGGCACAGAGCCGGCTGACCTTGCTGAAAAATGTCTGGGACAAGGACTTCGATACGAATACGAATGTGGTGGATGTCTATGTCAATTACCTGCGCAGCAAGATCGACAAGGATTTCGACCACAAACTGATCCGCACCGTAGTGGGAGTGGGCTATATGATGGAAGCATGAAGACCGGAAACAAGATAGCGCTTTTTTATACGGTTATCACGATCGGCATTATTTCGGTGGTGACAGTCGTTTTCTATTTTGTGGCGACCGACTATATCAGCCGCCTCTACTATTCCTATCTGACGGAGAAGGCATACGCGACGGCACAGAAGCACTGGGAGAAGGATGAGTTGGACGAGGAAGACTATGCCCGTATCCAGCAGCATTATGAGGAGACGTTGCCTGTTGCAGCGGAAATCTTGCTGAACGCCGACAGCATAACGGAGACGCATGCCGTCTTGTCCCGTTACCTGACCGATGAGAAGGTCGCTTCCCTGTATGCAGGCAATGTGGTCCGTTTCCACGAAGGGAAAGAATTCGGAGCGGCTGTCTACTATCCGGATAATGAGGGCAATTTTATCGTACTGGTTGTGTCGGGCAACCGGTACGGCGGGGATATCCAGCACCGGATCGGCTGGTTGTTGCTGGGGATGCTGGTGGTCAGTGCCGTCCTGGTCTATTTCGTCGGCCGGCTGTATGCGACCCGCATGGTCGACCGTATCGACGCGGCTTACCGGAGTGAGAAATCTTTTATCAGCAATGCGTCCCATGAGCTGAATAACCCCCTTACGGCCATCCAGGGAGAATGCGAGATCAGCTTGCTGAAGGAACGTACGCCGGCCGAATATCAGGCGGCATTGGGGCGTATCGCTTCCGAAACGAAACGCATCATCCTGTTGATGAAGAACCTGCTTTTCCTCTCTCACGGGGATAAGGAGATTCTGAAGAATGCACGCGAGACGGTTTTTCTGGCCGACTTCCTGATGCAGTTCGTGGGTAACCGCGTCCGTTTTACAACCGACCATTTCGCTTTTGCCATCGAGGCGAACCCGCATCTGCTGAAGATCGCTATCGGCAACATCTTGAATAATGCCTGTAAATATTCGGGAAAGGCGCCTGTCGAGATGCAGCTGGATGGTTCTGTCCTGACCATTACGGACATGGGGATCGGTATTCCCGAGGAGGAGATCACCCGTGTGTACCAGCCTTTCTACCGTGCCTCCAACACACGGGAGTTCGCCGGGCATGGCATCGGACTCAGTCTTTCCATGCGTATCCTGAGAAGCTACGGGGCGGAAATCACGATTACGTCCGAGGTCGGGAAGGGGACGACGGTGGAAATCGAGTTCCCGTGAGTTTTTAGACGATTATTTTTTTATGGTAAACAGATATGGAAATAGACAGTCGCACAGGTCTGGTGCTTGAAGGAGGAGGGATGCGCGGCATCTTCACCGTCGGAGTGCTGGACTGCTTTATGGATCATGACATTTGGTTCCCTTATACGATCGGCGTGTCCGCCGGGGCGAGCAACGGCATTTCGTATGCCTCCCGGCAGCGCGGGCGTTCCCGTTTCAGCAATATCGACCTGCTGGAAAAATATGATTATATCGGTTTCAGGCATTTCCTCCGGGGGCGGGGATATATCGACATGAAATACCTTTTTTATATTTATCCGGAGAAATATTATCCGCTCGACTACGAGACCTATTTCAAGTCGCCGGACCGCTTCGTCATGGTCACCAGCAATTGCCTGACGGGTAAAGCCGAATATTTCGAGGAGAAGCAGGATGCGGACCGTCTGGTCGATATCTGTTGTGCCTCCTGCACGCTTCCGGTGCTTTGTCCGGTGGCGTATGTCGACGGCGTCCCGATGGTCGACGGAGGAGTCTGCGATGCCATCCCGATCCGGCACGCCATCGACGACGGTTTCCGCAAGAACGTGATTATCCTGACCCGCAACAAAGGCTACCGCAAGGAAGAGAAGGATTTCTGGCTGCCCGGCTTCATCTACCGCCGGTATCCCGCTATCCGGAAGCAGTTGAAGCTGCGCTACCGCAACTATAACGAAGTGCTGGATTACATCGACGAGCTGGAAGCGAAAGGAGACGCGATCGTCATCCGTCCGCAAAAGAAGATGGAAGTCGGCCGTACCACCAACGACCGCAAGAAGCTGTCCGCCTTGTATGACGAAGGCTATGCCATCGGCCGGTCCATCGTCGAAAACAACCGGTTCGAATTCAAAACACCGGTGATTTGAAAACGAAACACCGGTGATTCGGATTCAAAACATACATGTTTTGGGCATCGAGTGAAAATGAGAGCTTAAAATTCGGATTATTCGAGGAAATCCCTTACATTTGTATATTGACACACTAAAAGATGCAAGTGATGAATAATTATGCAAACTACCTGTATATCGCTATTCGCGCCGCCCTTGATGCTGGCAAGGCGATCATGGATATTTATACCGATCCGGAGTCGGATTTCGGCATCGAACGTAAAGCCGACAACTCCCCGTTGACAAAAGCCGACAAGAAAGCCCATGCCATTATCTCGATGGCCCTGTCCGTGACACCTTTCCCCATGTTGAGCGAGGAAGGAAAGGAAATACCTTTTGCCGAACGTTCAGGCTGGGATATGCTCTGGATCGTGGACCCGTTGGACGGGACGAAGGAGTTTATCAAGAGGAACGGCGAATTTACGGTTAATATCGCCCTTGTGAAGGAAGGAATTCCGGTGTTGGGCGTGATCTACGTGCCTGTACGGAAAGAGTTGTATTTCGCGGCGGATTCGTCGGGGGCGTTCAAGTTGGCGGAGATCGACAGCGGCTACCAGCCCTCGATGGACGAGGCCAAGGCGAAAGCCGTACGCCTGCCTGTGTCGATGGGGCACCAGGGAATCGTGGTGGTCGCCTCGCGTTCGCATCAGACGGAAGAAACGACGGCCTTTATCGAGAACCTGCGCAAGCAGGGACAGCCGGTCACCCAGATCAGCAGCGGCAGCAGCTTGAAGATCTGCCTCGTGGCGGAAGGGACGGCCGATGTCTATCCCCGTTTCGCACCGACGATGGAGTGGGATACCGCCGCCGGACATGCGATCGCACGGGCTGCCGGATGCGATGTGTTTCATATCGACGGCAAAACACCGTTAAAGTATAATAAGGAAGACCTTCATAACCCGTGGTTCATCGTCAAACCGCTCTGACGGGCGGTTTGTTCCGTTTGCTGAAACTTTTGGTCTGTAAGCAAGATTATCCCTAAAATTGGTTATAGTAGTGAGATCGGATGAATATTCTTATTACATTTGTAACCTTAACGGAATAATTCTCAATTGTCAATTGGAAAGATGAACTTTGAAATAATATTTGTATTGCTGGCGCTGGTCGGCATGATCGCGGCATTGATATGGGATGGGCTGAGACCCGGGATGGTGTTGCTCACGGTTGTGGTGTTGTTCCTCTGTGCGGGAATACTGACACCGAAGGAAATGCTCGAAGGCTTCAGCAATAAAGGGATGATAACCGTCGGCATGCTTTTTCTGGTAAGCGAGGGTATCCGCCAGAGCGGAGCATTGGGACAGCTTATAAAGAAGTTGTTGCCGGAAGGGAAGACAACCGTCTTCAAGGCGCAGCTGCGTATGCTCCCGCCGATTGCTTTTGTCTCCGCTTTTCTCAACAACACGCCTGTCGTCGTTATTTTCGCCCCTATCATCAAACGTTGGGCGGAGTCGGTCAAGTTGCCGGCGACGAAATTCCTGATCCCTCTTTCGTTCGTGACTATTTTGGGCGGTATCTGTACCCTGATCGGGACATCGACCAACTTGGTCGTGCATGGCATGATCCTCGAAGCCGGATATGAAGGGTTTACGATGTTCGAGCTGGGAAGGGTCGGGATCTTTGTCGCGTTGGCCGGCATTGTTTATTTGTTCGTGTTCTCCAACAAATTGCTGCCCGATTCCCGTATCGATCGCTACGAGGAAGGTGAGGAAGACGGCAACCCGGGTAACCTGCACCGGGTGGAAGCGGTGTTAGGCTCCCGTTTCCCCGGTATCAACAAGACATTGGGCGAGTTCAACTTTACCCGTCATTACGGCGCGATCGTGAAAGAAGTGAAGAGCGGGGGACAGCGGTTTACCCGTGATCTTGACAAGGTGACGTTGCACGAAGGCGATACGCTGGTCCTGTGGGCGGACGATACGTTCGTCCCGACATGGGGCGAATCCAGCGTCTTCCTTTTGCTTGCCAACGGCACGGACGGCACGGAACCGGTTTCCCGTACGAAACGCTGGCTGGCATTGGGTTTGCTGATCTTCATGATCGTAGGCGCCACGATAGGGGAGTTGCCGGTGGTGAAGGAGGCGTTCTCCGGGATACGGCTGGATATGTTCTTCTTTGTCTGCATAACGACCATCATCATGGCGTGGACCAAGATTTTCCCTCCGAAAAAGTATACCAAATATATATCCTGGGATATCCTGATTACGATTGCCTGTGCCTTTGCCATCAGCAAGGCGATGGAGAATTCCGGTTTCGCCGCTTTGATAGCCCGTCATATTATCGGTATGTCCAGCAGCATGGGGCCGTATGCCCTGCTGGCGATCCTCTTTGTTATCACCAATATCTTTACGGAACTGATTACGAACAATGCGGCTGCGGCGCTTAGTTTCCCGATCGCCTTGTCGGTCGCCACGCAGCTCGGCGTGGACCCGACACCGTTCTTCGTGGTGATCTGTATGGCGGCATCCGCAAGTTTCAGTACGCCGATCGGCTATCAGACCAATCTGATCGTGCAAGGTATCGGCAGTTATAAGTTCACGGACTTCGTGAAAATCGGTTTACCTCTTAATTTGATCACTTTTTTGATCTCGGTCTTCATGATACCGATGATCTGGAAATTCTAAACAGGTGGCAATTGATAATTGACAATTTAAGAAGATTAGTAGAGTATGGAAGAAAAGCAAAATAACATCTATCCTATTTTCGACAGGATGATGACAAGGGAGGACAAGGAGCGTTTGTTGAAGCAGCGCAGTGTGATGGTATGGTTCACCGGTCTGAGCGGATCGGGGAAGAGTACGGTGGCGATGGCGCTTGAGCGCGAGCTGCACAGGCGCGGTTTGCTGTGCCGCATCCTGGACGGAGACAATATCCGCAGCGGGATCAACAACAATCTCGGTTTCTCGGCAGAAGACCGGATAGAGAATATCCGCCGTATCGCCGAAGTAAGCAAGCTCTTTGTCGATACGGGCATTATCACGATAGCGGCTTTTATCAGCCCGAATAACGATTTGAGGGAAATGGCGGCATCCATTATCGGGAAAGAGAACTTTCTGGAAATATATGTCAGCACTCCGATCGAAGAATGCGAGCGGCGCGATGTCAAAGGGTTGTATGCGAAGGCACGCCGGGGCGAGATCAAGGATTTCACGGGCGTTTCCGCTCCTTTCGAAGCTCCCGGGCATCCTGACCTGACGTTAGACACTTCCGTGTTGAGCCTGGAGGAATCCGTTCGCAAGCTGATGGACCTGATCATTCCGAAAGTAACCGTTGCAAGACAATCATAAATAAGTAATCAAAATAATACAATCCTATAATTATGTCAGATTATAAATTAAGCCATTTACAGGAACTGGAAGCAGAGTCTATCCATATCATCCGGGAGGTCGCTGCCGAGTTCGAGAATCCTGTTATGCTTTATTCTATCGGAAAAGATTCTTCCGTCATGGTTCGCCTGGCTGAAAAGGCTTTTGCTCCGGGAAAAGTCCCTTTCCCCTTGATGCACATCGATTCCAAATGGAAGTTCAAGGAGATGATCCGGTTCCGCGACGACTATGCGAAGAAATTCGGATGGAACCTGATCGTGGAATCCAATATGGAGGCATTCAATGCCGGTGTAGGGCCTTTCACGCACGGAAGCAAGGTGCATACGGACCTGATGAAGACGCAGGCGTTGCTGCATGCGCTCGATAAATATAAGTTCGACGCCGCTTTCGGAGGTGCCCGTCGCGATGAAGAGAAGAGCCGTGCGAAAGAACGCATCTACTCGTTCCGGGACAAGTTCCATCAGTGGGACCCGAAGAACCAGCGTCCGGAGTTGTGGGACATCTACAACGCCCGTGTCCATAAAGGAGAGAGCATCCGTGTGTTCCCCTTGTCCAACTGGACGGAACTGGATATCTGGCAATATATCCGCCTGGAAAATATTCCGATCGTACCGTTGTATTTTGCCAAGGAACGCCCGTGTGTGGAGATCGACGGTAACCTGATCATGGCGGACGACGACCGTCTGCCGGAACAGTACCGCGATCAAATCAAGATGCGTATGGTACGTTTCCGTACCTTAGGCTGCTGGCCGTTGACAGGAGCTGTGGAAAGCGATGCCGACACGATTGAAAAGATCGTCGAAGAGATGATGACGACAACCAAGAGCGAACGCACGACACGCGTGATCGACTTCGACCAGGAGGCAAGTATGGAACAGAAAAAGAGAGAAGGATATTTTTAATTAGTTGAAAGTGGAGAGTTGAAAGTTGAAATATATGGCAACATTAAATATAAAAGAATATCTCGACAGAGATGAACAAAAGGATTTGCTTCGCTTTTTGACTGCCGGATCGGTGGATGATGGCAAATCGACGTTGATCGGTCGTTTATTATTTGATAGTAAAAAATTATACGAAGACCAGCTGGACGCCCTCGAACGCGACAGCAAGCGCATGGGGAATGCCGGCGACCACATCGACTACGCCCTGTTGCTGGATGGCCTGAAGGCCGAACGCGAACAGGGGATCACCATTGATGTGGCTTATCGTTATTTCAGTACGAATAACCGTAAGTTCATCATCGCCGACACTCCGGGGCACGAACAGTACACCCGCAATATGATCACCGGCGGTTCGACTGCCAACCTTGCCATCATTCTGGTGGATGCCCGTACGGGGGTGATTACGCAGACGCGCCGGCATACTTATCTGGTTTCGCTCTTGGGCATCAAGCACGTGGTGCTGGCGGTCAACAAGATGGACCTGGTTGATTTCGACGAGAATATTTTCGACAAGATCGTTTCCGATTATAAGGAGTTTGTCGCTCCGTTGAATATCCCGGATATCACCTGCATCCCGCTGTCTGCTTTGGATGGCGACAATGTGGTGGAGAAGAGCGACCGTACACCTTGGTACGGAGGGCCGTCGTTGCTGGACTTCCTCGAAACGGTTCCTATCGACCAGGATCGCAACTTCGAGGATTTCCGCTATCCGGTACAGTATGTATTGCGTCCGAATCTGGACTTCCGCGGTTTCTGCGGGAAAGTGGCCGGCGGTATCGTTCGCAAAGGCGATACGGTGATGGCTTTGCCTTCCGGAAAAACATCCAAAGTGAAGAGTATCGTGACATATGACGGAGAGCTGGATTATGCATTCCCTCCCCAGTGCGTCACCATCACGCTGGAAGACGAGATCGATGTTTCACGTGGTGAGATGCTCGTCCATCCGGATAACCTGCCGATAGCGGACCGTAACTTCGAAGCCATGCTGGTGTGGATGGACGAAGAGCCGATGGATACAAGCAAGCAGTTCTATATCAAGCATACGACCCACCTGACACGCGCTCGTGTGGACAGTATCCGTTATAAAGTGAATGTCAATACGATGGAGCAGTTGTCAATTGACAATGGACAATTGACCGTTGACAATCTGCCGATGAAGCTGAACGAGATCGCCCGTGTCGTCTTCACGACCGGAAAGGAACTGTTCTTCGATCCGTATCGGAAAAACAAACAGACCGGAGCCTTTATCCTGATCGACCCGATCACGAACAATACATCGGCTGTCGGTATGATTATCGACCGGGTAGATGCCCGCGACATGGTGACGGAAGACGCGTTGGCAGTACTGAATCTTCCGGAATTGGGTATCGGCCCCGAGCACTACGAAGCGATCCGTTCCGTTTGTAAAGAGCTCGGACGGCAAGGGGTTTCCGTCAAGTGTATAACAGAAAACAAATAAGGTATGGGATTACTGGAATTTGACAAACTACCGATCAATACTTTAGTGGGTGCTGACTGGAAAACGTTCAAGGCTGTGACAGCCAATAAAACGATCGACAAAGGATTTCGTAATAAATATTTTCTGACTAAATCCGTCTGCCGCCTGCTCAGCCTGTTGCAACCCTTCGAAAATGCGCGTTACCGCAAGATTGCGGACAAGCCGTTGGAGATGGACCCGGTGTTCATTCTCGGACATTGGCGTAGCGGGACGACTTTCATGCACAATGTTTTCTCGTGCGACAAGCATTTCGGCTACAATACGACTTATCAGACCGTATTCCCGAACCTGATGCTCTGGGGGCAGCCTTTCTTCAAGAAGAACATGGCGTTCCTGATGCCCGACAAGCGTCCGACCGATAATATGGAATTGAAGGTGGATCTTCCCCAGGAAGAAGAATTCGCCTTGGCGAATATGATGCCTTACACGTATTATAACTTCTGGTTTTTCCCGAAGCATATGCTCGAATATTGCGATCGTTATCTGCTTTTCGACAATATCAGCGAACATGAACGGAAAGTGTTTAAGGAAACATTCCTCAAACTGATCAAGATCTCCCTCTGGAATACGGGCGGGACCCAGTTCCTGAGTAAGAACCCGCCTCATACGGGGCGTGTGAAGATGTTGGTGGAAATGTTCCCGAATGCTAAATTTATCTATCTGAAACGGAATCCGTATACGGTGTTCGAGAGCACGCGCAGCTTTTTCACCAATACGATTCAGCCGCTCCGCTTGCAGGAGATCTCCAACGAGCAGATCGAAAGTAATTTTATCGAAGTGTATCGCCGTTTGTTCTATAAATACGAAGAACAAAAGCATCTGATACCCGAAGGCAACCTGGTAGAGGTGAAGTTTGAGGATTTCGAGCAGGATGCTTTCGCCATGACAGAGGATATATACAAGAAATTAAACCTCCCCGGCTTTGAAGAGTCTAAAGCGGAAATCGAGAAATACCTCGGCAAAAAGAAGGGCTATAAAAAGAACCGGTACAAGTATGACGACCGTACGGTACAGCTTGTGGAAGAAAATTGGGGAATGGCTCTCAAGGAGTGGGGGTATTCTTTATAATTGTCCTAAGTCGGCAAAGCCGACTTAGGAAATTTAAGAAAAACAAAATTTGAAATGAAACAGAAAGTAAAACTCCTCTTTCTCCTGGGAATTGTCAATTGTCAATTGTCAATTGTCAATTGCCAGGAGAAAGTGGTGCCGTTCAGTTTTGGAGATATGGATCATTGGGTCGTTCGCGAGATACATGAGTCCGGCATCATCGGAGGAAATACGAAGCATCTTTATGAGCTGGGTCCGACGGATACGGTTGTCGGCAATACAGCCTATACGAACCGGGGCGGTTCGCCGTGGGCGAACTCCAACGTGATGGCAAAGGTGGCAGGCGTGGTGAAGACGAATACTTCTGTCTTCCCGGAGAGGCGGGACAACGGTTGGTGTGCGCGTCTGGAGACACGAATGGAAAGTGTGAAGGTTTTCGGCCTGGTCGATATCGAAGTGGTAGCCGCCGGTTCTGTTTTTCTCGGAATGGTGCACGAACCGATCAAGGGGACCAAGAATCCGCAGGCCATGTTGAACAGCGGAATGGCGTTTACCAAGAAGCCGAAGGCGTTGCGTTTTGACTATAAGGTGAAGCTGGCTCCGGAAAAGAACCGTATCCGCAGTACCGGTTTCAGCCGTAAGTCGACGGTTGCCGGACAGGATTCGATCGCAGCCATCCTTTTGCTACAGAAACGTTGGGAAGATAAAGATGGAAACATATATGCCAAACGTGTCGGAACGATGGTGCAGCGTTATACGGAATCCAGCAATAGCTGGGTGAATGATGCGACCTACCCGATCCTGTACGGCGATATTACGAAGCATCCGGAATATAAGCCTTATATGCGGATTCAGGTGGAAGAGCGCTATGCCTTGAACAGCCAAGGTAAAAGCGTCCCTATTCAGGAAGTAGGCTGGGCGGCGGAAGGCGAATTGCCGACTCATCTCGTCCTGCAATTTACTTCCAGCCACGGTGGTGCCTATATCGGCTCGCCGGGCAATACGATGTGGATCGATAATGTAAAACTTATATATTAGGTGAGCGTTGAAAGGTGAAAGTTGAAAGTGATGAATTTTTCTTTTCACCTTTCACCTTTCATCTTTCAACTGAAAAAATGGTGGTAAAAGATAAAATAAAGGCACTTCGCGAAGCGCTGGAGCAACATAATCACAACTATTATGTGCTTTCGGCACCGACGATATCGGACCGTGAGTTCGATGAGATGATGAAGGAGTTACAGACCCTTGAAGAGGCGCATCCCGAATATGCCGACCCGCATTCGCCGACGCAGCGGGTGGGGAGCGACCTTTCCAAAGAGTTTGAACAGGTAGTGCATAAATATCCGATGCTTTCGTTGGGCAATACCTATTCGGAAGATGAAGTGAAGGATTTTTACGAGCGCATAGCCCGTGACCTGAACGAACCTTTCGAGATCGTCGCCGAGTTGAAATATGACGGAACCTCCATTTCCCTGACATATGAGGACGGACGTCTGGTCCGGGCCGTGACGCGTGGAGACGGGACACGTGGCGACGATGTGACGGCCAACGTGAAGACCATCCGTTCGGTCCCTTTGAGACTGATGGGCGACGGATACCCGGCAGCATTTGAGATAAGGGGGGAGATCCTGCTTCCCTGGGCCGAGTTCGACCGCTTGAACAAAGAACGGGAACAACAGGAGGAGCCTCTTTTCGCCAATCCGCGCAATGCCGCTTCGGGCACGCTGAAGCAACAGAACCCGGCTATTGTGGCAGCCCGTAAGTTGGATGCCTATTTCTATTATCTGTTGGGGGAGGAGTTACCGGCGGAAACACATTTCGATAATCTGGAGGCGGCCCGTTCATGGGGGTTCAAGGTGCCGAACGTGATCCGTGTGTGCAACAGCCTGGAGGATATATACGATTATATCGCCTATTGGGACACCGAGCGCAAGAACTTGCCGGTTGCGACAGACGGGATCGTTTTGAAGGTGAACTCATTGCGCCAACAACTCAATTTGGGATTTACAGCCAAGAGTCCGCGTTGGGCGATTGCCTACAAGTTCCAGGCCGAACGCGCCGTGACACGCCTTAACTCCGTGTCTTTCCAGGTCGGACGGACGGGGGCCGTCACTCCGGTTGCCAACCTCGAGCCGGTATTGCTGGCCGGGACGACCGTAAAGCGTGCATCCCTCCACAATGCGGATATCATCGAAGGACTCGGTCTGCATTTGGGTGATAAGGTGTTTGTGGAAAAAGGCGGCGAAATCATCCCGAAGATTGTCGGTGTCGATCTCGAGGCCCGTGGTTTGCTGGTAGGTGACAAGGTCCGTTTCATCCGTTCCTGTCCCGAATGCGGCACACCGTTGATGCGCCCCGAAGGAGAAGCGGCCCACTACTGTCCGAACGAAGTCGGTTGTCCTCCCCAGATCAAGGGAAAGATCGAGCATTTCGTTACCCGGAGGGCCATGAACATCAATATGGGACCGGAGACTGTCGAAGATTTGTACGAAGCCGGCTATATCAAGGACACGGCCGATCTCTATACATTGGAAATATCCGACCTGCTGCGCTTGGAACGTTGGGCTGACAAGAGTGCCCGTAACCTGATGGCGAGCCTCGAAGAATCCAAACAGGTTCCCTTCGAGCGGGTCCTTTATGGATTGGGGATTCGTTTTGTGGGCGAGACGGTGGCTAAACGCTTAGCTTCCGCTTTCCATTCGATGGAGCAGTTGGAACAGGCTTCTTTCGAGGACTTGATAGCCGTGGATGAGATCGGGGAACGGATTGCCCGGAGCATCATCGCTTATTTTGCCGACGGACGTAATAGGAATTTGGTGAACCGTTTGAAGGAATACGGGCTGCGGATGTCCGTGGCCGAAGAAGTGCTGGCAAACCGTTCCGAGAAACTGAAAGGTCTGAGCATTGTCATCAGCGGGACATTCGCCAGACATTCTCGCGACGAGTACAAGGCCATGATCGAGCAGCATGGCGGGAAGAACAGTGGCTCGGTGTCCGGCAAGACCGATTATATCCTGGCGGGAGATAATATGGGACCGGCCAAGCTCGAAAAGGCGGCCAAGTTAGGTGTGAAGATTATAAACGAAGACGAATTCTTAAATATGATAGCGGAATGAGCCTGACGAATTATTTTATTAAAAAGAAAGTGCAGTCTTTAGCTTCCGGGGCTGCCAGTCGCAAGCATGGGTTCTGTACGCTGGAAGATGCAGGCCATATCCTGGTCCTTTATCAGGCAAATGATGGCGAGCTTGTGGAACCTTGCCTGGACGTCCTGCGTAAGAAGAACAAGAAAGTACAGGCTTGTGTCTATGTAACCGGCGATCCGGCACCTGAAACAGATGCCTCGTACATCCCGGTCCATGCCAAGAAGGATGTGAGCACTTGGCAGGTCCCTTCCGATGCCGTTCTGGAACGGTTCAGGACGATCAAGGCGGATATCCTGATCGATCTTACGCGTCCCGACTGCTACCCGATGCAATACCTTATGCTACAGCATCCTTGTGGGTTCAAGGTGGGCGTGAAACATGCCGATATCGATTTGTATGATCTCGCCATATCAGTAACAGAGCGCGAAGATATCAAGCATTTGTTCGAACATATATTATTTTATTTGCAGGAGATACGCTCAAAATGATATAAATTCCTTATTTTTGCAGTACCGTTGACAATTGACAGTGGACAGTGGACAATTGACGAGTAAAGTCACAATTGTTCCTTTATCCATTATTAATTGTCAAATGTCAATTATCAAATGTCAATTATAATCATGGCAGACATAAATTTAAAAGGAATGGGTGTGGCGTTGATCACTCCCTTTAAAGAAGATGAAAGTGTAGACTATGAGGCGTTGGCTCGGCTTGTAGACTATCAGTTGCAGAATGGAACCGATTATCTGGTTGTGTTAGGTACCACTGCAGAAACTCCTACACTCACGGAAGAAGAAAAGAAGAATATAATCAATTTGGTCGTGACGAAGGTAAACGGACGCATTCCCATCGTGTTGGGTGTGGGCGGAAACTGTACGCGTTCGGTTGTCGAGAAGTTGAAAAACGATAACTTTGACGGTATAGATGCGATCCTGTCTGTCGTACCTTATTATAATAAACCATCCCAGGAAGGGATCTACCAGCATTATAAAGCGATAGCGGAGGCGACCGCGTTACCGATTGTCCTGTATAACGTTCCGGGACGTACCGGAGTGAACATGACGGCCGAGACTACGCTGCGTATCGCCCGTGAGTTCAAGAACGTGATCGCAGTCAAGGAGGCCTCCGGCAATATCACCCAGATGGATGATATCATCAAGAACAAACCGGCGAACTTCAATGTGATTTCAGGAGACGATGGCATTACGTTCCCGTTGATTACGTTGGGAGCTGTCGGCGTGATTTCTGTAATCGGCAATGCTTTCCCGCGTGAGTTCAGCCGTATGGTGCGTCTGGCATTGGCAGGCGACTACGATAGTGCCCGCACGATCCACCATAGCTTTACGGAGCTGTTCAGTTTGCTGTTTGTCGACGGTAATCCGGCAGGAGCGAAGAGTATGCTGAATGCAATGGGCTTTATCGAAAATAAATTGCGCTTGCCTTTGGTTCCGACCCGTATCACCACATTCGAAAAGATTCGTGACGTGTTGCGCCAGTTGAGCATCAAATGTTAAGATAGTGATATAATGGTAGGCGTAACCGTAATTTATATACAGATATGACACTTCCGGAAGATCCGATGATGCTTCTCAGCGTCATCAATATGAAATTGCGTGATAATTATTCCTCTCTTGACGAATTGTGCGATGATATGCATATTCAAAAAGAGACGCTTGTCCAGACACTGAAGAATGTAGGATTCGAGTATAGCCAAGAGAACAACAAGTTCTGGTAATCGATGAAAAATGCAGACTATTTTGTGATAGCCTGCATTTTAGCAACCCGTAGAGGACTTTCGGCTTTGAAGGACGGAGTTGACAAGATCCTCGATAGTGATATCTTCAAAATGGAGAAAAATAAGAAATAATATTTTAAATAGTCTGATACGATGAAAATCAAATTACACTTTTTGTCCTTTTTGGTCTTGGTCGCCCTTTCAGCGAAAGGAGCGGTTGTCGATACGTTGGATGTTTATAGCGAGGTAATGAAGAAGAATGTCCGGGTCGTTGTCGTTTCTCCGGATAATAATCGTGCGCCGAAACCGGTTGTCTACCTGTTGCACGGGTATGGAGGAAATGCGAAAACCTGGATTTCCATGAAGCCGGAGTTGAAAGATATTGCAGACCGCGACGGTCTGATCTTTGTTTGTCCCGACGGCAAGAACAGCTGGTATTGGGATAGTCCGAAAGATCCGTCTTGCCGTTATGAGACATTCGTATCCTCTGAATTAATCAAGTATATCGATTCCGAATATCCGACAGTGAAAGACCGTTCCGGTCGTGCCATCACAGGGCTGAGCATGGGCGGACACGGAGCCATGTGGCTGTCTTTCCGTCATAAGGATGTGTTTGGCGCAGCCGGTAGTACGAGTGGCGGAGTCGATATCCGGCCCTTCCCCAACAACTGGGAGATGAGCAAGCTGCTCGGAAGCGAGAGCGATAACCGGGAGGTCTGGAACTGCCATACGGCAATCACGCAGATCGACCGCATCAAGAATGGTGAGCTGGCTATCATCTTGGATTGCGGTTACAGCGATTTCTTTTTCGAAGTGAATAACGACTTCCATAAGAAGCTGCTGAAATATAAGATCGACCATGATTTCCTGGTCCGTCCCGGATCGCATAACGGGGAGTATTGGAAAAACTCGATCGACTACCAGATCATGTTCTTTAAGAAGTTCTTCGATAAAAACAAAGGAAAGGATTAACCGGATAAGGACTGGTTGTGAAATCCCTATGTTTTGAAATCAAAACACCGGTGATTCGTTTTCAAAACACCGGTGTTTTGCATATAAGGATATGCCCCTTTTTTAGCTTAACCCTTCGATCACGCCGTTCACGATGTCGATGCGTTTTGCCTGCGGGTCTTTCGGTAGTCCCGGCATACGCATGATCTCGCCCATGATAACGACGATCATCTCCGCACCGTTGTTGATGACGATGTCACGCACTTTCAACTCAAAATTCTTGGCCACCCCGTATGCTTTCGGGTCGGAAGAGAACGAATACTGTGTCTTGGCGATGCAGATCGGGTAGCGGGAGATGCCGAGGCTTTCGATCTGTTTGATTTTTTTGTCCGCCAAGGCCGTGTAGACGACGGAAGCGGCTCCGTAGATCTGTTCGGACACCTTTTTAATCTTGCTGCGGATCGGATCGTCGTCCTCGTAGATGTATTTGAGCGGGGCGGAAGGATTCTTTTCGATCGTGTCGACCACCAATTCCGCCAGCTCGGCGCCCCCTTCGCCACCGGCAGCAAATACGTTGTTCATACAGAAACCTACACCGATCTCGCGGCAATGTTCTGCAACCAGCGCGATTTCCTCGTCCGTATCGGATGCATATCTGTTGAAGGTCACGATCACTTCCTGGCCGAAACGTTTCATATTCTCGACATGCTTGTCCAGGTTCCCGAAACCGTTTTTCAGCCCTTCTATATTCTGTTCTTTGATCTTGTCTTCCGGTACGCCTCCATGCAGCTTCAAACTCTGGGCCGTTGCCACGATGACTGTCAGTTTCGGTGTCAATCCGGTTTTGCGGCATTTGATGTCGAAAAACTTTTCGGCTCCTAAGTCGGCACCGAAGCCGGCCTCCGTAATGACATAATCACCATACGTCAGCGCCATCTTGGTCGCCAGGACGGAGTTGCAGCCGTGTGCGATGTTGGCGAACGGGCCTCCGTGTACGAATGCGGCCGTGTTCTCGGTTGTCTGTACCAAGTTAGGCAGGAGGGCGTCTTTCAGCAATACCGTGATCGCTCCGGCCACTCCAAGGTCGTTTACGGTGAAAGGCTTGTCATCGTTCGTATATCCCAACAGGATATTGCCGACACGACGTTTCAGGTCCTCGATGTCCGTTGCCAGGCAAAGGATCGCCATGATTTCCGAAGCGGGCGTGATGTCGAAACCGGTCTCTGCCGGTACGCCGTTGGCCGATCCTCCCAGGCCGGAAACGATGTTACGCAAGCAGCGATCGTTCACATCCAGCACGCGTTTCCATTTGATCTCTTTCAGCCCCCCGCAGGTATTGCGTGTCTGGTAGATATAATTGTCCAGCAATGCCGTGATCATATTGTGGGCGGAAGTAACCGCATGGAAATCCCCTGTAAAATGCAGGTTGATGTTTTCCATCGGCAACACCTGCGAGTATCCGCCTCCGGCAGCTCCGCCTTTCATGCCGAAGCATGGGCCCAGTGATGGTTCGCGTAAAGCGACGACCGCCTTTTTACCGATCTTGTTCAATCCCAAAGCCAGCCCGATCGAAACGGTCGTCTTGCCGATACCCGCTTTCGTAGGAGTGATGGCTGTAACCAGGATAAGGTTGTGTTGTTTGATCTTCTCTTCATCGATCAGATGGAGAGGTATTTTGGCGATGTATCTGCCGTAATTCTGAACTTCTTCGCGCGGGATGCCTAATCCGGTCGCGATTTCTTTTATCTTGCGCAGAGAGACCTCTCTTGCAATTTCTATGTCCGATTTCATGTCTTATATAAGTTTAAGTGAAAAACAAAAGTAAATATATTTTTATATAATAACAAAATGAAAGGTGGGTGGTTTACAGGTGGCAATTCTTTCCCGATAAAAGTGTTGAATTGATAAATGTTGGTCTTTTCGACTTTTGAATATGCAATATGTGATATATATTTGTTGCTTTGTTGATATTTTGTAGATTATAGTTGGTGAAATATATACATTTGGATATTATCGGGACGCTTCGTTTCCATATAGACAGCCTGAATGCGATAATAGCATAGTTTAGATAGATATACTATTGGATGATCATCAGGGAAAAGTATGGGAATATTTTTCCCTGGATTTGTTTCCGGTCGGAAGTATAGAACTCTTTCCCGGTCCCGACATTCTCAAAATAGTGGAAGTTCGCTTCCGGATGCAACCGGATGCAGGTATGGACGGCCTCCACGCATTGGGACAGCTTCATGATGACGATCACATAGCCGGCCTTGATTTTTTCCGACAATTCTTCCGCTGTCAGCGTTCCGGGTATGACGATGATCTGTTCTTCCTGTTTGACGATATGCAAGCCGGCTAAGGCACCTGCCGCAATGAAAGCTGGGATTCCGGCGGTTCGCTCCACTTCGATGTGGTTCTCCCTGAATTTGTCGTATATATATTGTATGGAAGAGTAGAACCCGGCATCGCCTTCCGCCACGATGACCACCTTTTTCCCTTCGTCCCAAGCGGATGCTGCCTCTTCATACAAGGCATCGTAGACTTTCCAGGCTTCGGTGCGGTCTTTACTCATCGGAAGCGTGAAGAGCCGGATCGCGGATTCGCCGATTCCCAATTCTTCAATGATACGGACCGCACGGGAGAGGAGTTGCCCGTTTTTGTTCATGGTGGCGGGGCAATAGATGATCTCGGCTTGTCGGAGCTTTCTCAAGCCTTTCAGGGTGATCAGTTCGGGGTCTCCCGGACCGAGCGATACGAAGCAGATGGGGTACGACATATGCGTTTGATTTATTTGATGTGCAAAAGTGAGGAGAATTGAGGAACTTTCCAAATCGGCATTCCACAATTGTGGGGATAATTTCTACATATCCTGTTCCGCAATCTTTTTTAGTTTCATTCTGTCTCAAAGTATGAAACTAAAGTTTCTGCCGCATGAAACTGAAGTTTTTCCGGATGAAACTCTTGAAAGAAAAGTAATATTATTATATTTGCCCTTTGAAACAGGTTGCCCTGTCCTCCTTACAGGACAGGGATGAAAAGGGAACCGGGTGGGAATCCCGGACAGACCACGCTGCTGTGAAACTTTGGTAACATACCGGCAATACTCAATGCCACTGATCGGGGGATCGGGAAGGTGTCCGGGGATGGAAGTAAGTCAGAAGACCTGCCGTTTCGGTTTGGAAGAGTTTAGTCCTCGTGGGGTGGACAACGCTCGCCCGGTTATAATAAAATAATATTGAGTATGAAAAAATGCCTGGCAGGGTGCTGCCTGCTTATGTCGTTGTGTGTCGTATCCTCGTGTACGACCAAAAACAATCAACAGACCGACAAGGTGGAAACGACGGAAGAAAGCGCGTTTTCCGGTGTCCGCATTGTACCCGAGTATGCCCGTGGTTTCGAATTATCCTATCGGGACGGGTATGTTTTGCTGGATATACAGGACCCGCAGAATGAGGAAAGTACGACTTTCCATTATGCGCTTGTCAGGAGAGGAACGAAACCTGCCGGCATTCCCGGATCGTATACTGTGATCGAGACACCCATCAGAAGTGTTATCTGTATGACATCTTTGCAGTTGTCCAATTTTATCAAGATGGGCGAACTGGACAAGGTCGTAGGGGTGACCAGTACCCGGCATCTGTTCAATAGGGAGATGAACGAACGTCTCAAGAGCGGGAAGACCGCCAAAATCGGCATAGAAGGGAATTTCGACAATGAGGTGATCATGAGTATGAACCCCGACCTGATCCTTGTTTCGCCTTTTAAACGGGGCGGATATGAGACCTTGAAGGATGTCGGTATCCCATTGATCCCGCATTTAGGCTATAAGGAGATGACGCCGTTGGGACAGGCGGAATGGGTGAAGTTCGTCGGCCTGTTGGTGGGACAGGAGCAAAAGGCAAACGAGACATTCGACACCATCGCGGCCCGTTACAATGAATTGAAGGAGCTGACGGCGGAAGGAAAAGTGAAGAAACGTCCGGTCGTGTTGAGCGGAGAGATGCGGGGCGGTAACTGGTATGCCGTAGGAGGGGAGAGTTTTCTCGCCCAGCTTTTCAAAGACGCCGGCGCCGACTATTTCCTCAAAGACGACAAACGTTCGGGGGGTGTGACGCTCGATTTCGAAACCGTCTACAACCAGGGTGACGAAGCCGATTACTGGCGCATTGTGAACAGCTATCCGGGTACGTTCAACTATGGGGCATTGAGGGAGCAGGACCCGCGTTATGCCGATTTCCGTGCCTTCAAGGAGAAAGGGATCATCTATTGCAACATGAAAGATACGCCTTTTTACGAAAGTATGCCGACTGAACCGGAAGTCGTACTGGCCGATCTGCTGCATATATTCCATTCGGACTTGTTGCCCGATCATACGCCTGTTTATTATGCCCGACTCAAATAAGCTGCACGAATGAGACATTCCACTACTTTTCTTATGTTGCTCATCGTAGCGTCTATCCTGGTCCTGACGTTCCTGAATTTGGTGTTAGGATCGGTGTCTATCCCGTTGAAGTCTGTCTGGAACATTATTTGCGGACTGGGGGATGAGCCGGTGACTTGGCGGAATATCGTCTGGAAATCACGTCTTCCGCAGGCATTGACTGCTTTGGTGGCGGGAGCGGGCTTGGCGATAAGCGGCTTGCAGATGCAGACTGTTTTCCGGAATCCGCTGGCGGGGCCTTCCGTGTTGGGGATCAGTTCCGGTGCGAGTATGGGCGTGGCCTTCGTGGTGTTGTTGAGCGGTAGCTTCGGAGGAGTTGCGCTCAGCAAATTAGGATTTATGGGAGAAATTGCGCTTTCGATTGCGGCTGTGATCGGTTCGCTGTCGGTGATGGCGTTGATCGTATATGTGTCGCAGAAGGTGAAAGGGAACGTGACGCTGCTGATCATCGGCGTGATGATCGGCTACGTGGCGAATGCGGTGATCGGCGTGCTGAAGTTCTTCAGCGTGGAGGAGGATATTCGCGCCTATGTGATCTGGGGTTTAGGCAGCTTCTCACGTGTTTCCGGTAACCAGATGATGCTGTTTGTTGCGATCATGGCGATTCTGATCCCTTTGTCGTTCCTGCTGATCAAAACGTTGAACCTGATGCTGCTTGGCGACGGCTATGCCCGTAACTTGGGATTGAACATCAAGCGGGCACGTCTTTTGGTGATCACCTCGGCAGGAGTGCTGACGGCGATCGTGACGGCCTATTGCGGACCGGTCATCTTTCTTGGCCTGGCCGTCCCGCACCTGTGCCGGGCCATTTTTCAAACCTCCGACCACCGGGTCCTGATGCCTGCCGTCTTGTTTGCCGGTGCCGCATTGGCGCTTGCCTGTAACCTGATTGCCCGGATGCCCGGCTTCGAAGGGGCTTTGCCGGTCAACTCGGTGACTGCCTTGGTCGGTGCTCCTGTAGTGGCCTCCGTACTATTCCGCAAACGTAAGAACGAACTGAACGAATGATGAAACAAGATACGATCCATATACATGATCTCTCTATCGGTTACCGGACAAAGAACGATACCAAGTTGGTGGCAAGCCATATACAGGCCCGGATTTATGGCAGAGAATTAACCTGCCTGTTAGGGGAGAACGGAGTCGGGAAGTCGACGCTCTTACGCACGTTGTCGGCTTTCCAGCCGAAGTTGGAAGGTGAGATCGCCGTCTTGGGACGTGATGTGGACAGCTATTCGGACAAGGAACTGAGCACGACGATCGGTGTGGTCCTGACGGAGAAATGTGATATTCGGAATATGTCTGTGCGGGAATTGGTCGAGATGGGACGCAGTCCCTACACCGGTTTCTGGGGGCGGTTGAGCAAGGAGGACAAGCAAGTCGTAGAAAAATCGATCGCTCTGGTACGGATCGAGAACCTGGCCTCCCGCATGGTGCATACCCTCTCGGACGGAGAACGGCAGAAGGTCATGATCGCCAAGGCACTGGCTCAGGAAACACCTGTTATCTTTCTGGACGAGCCGACCGCTTTCCTCGATTTTCCGAGCAAGGTGGAGATCATGCAATTGCTCCACCATCTGACACGAAGCACGAATAAGACGATTTTCCTCTCCACACATGACCTCGAACTGGCGCTCCAGATCGCCGACAAGATTTGGCTGATGGATCGGACGAACGGGATTACGACCGGTACGCCCGAAGACCTTGCCCTGAGTGGCCGCTTGAGCGGTTTCTTCACCCGCAAGGGGATCATGTTCGACACGGAGACCGGCTTGTTCCGTATCGATAACCAGTATTCGAGAGAGATACGTCTGACCGGTCACGGACAGAAGTATGCGATGGTCCGTAAGGCACTCCAGCGGAACGGCATACGTGCCGGTAGGCATGTGGAGTCGCCTGTATGGATCGAGACGGGCGAACTGTCTGCCGGTTCTGCATTCCTGATCCACCATCCCGACGGATGTACGCTGTCTGCTGATACCATAGAATCCCTTTTGCAACAGCTTTCCGTCTGACAGAAAAGCCTAAAAGGAATCACGATTGAAAGGCTATTTCCCCGCTTTCCGAAATCAGTAGGACAGACAGTTTCCCGTCGGGGAACAGGGGTGCACAGTGCTCCTGGCATTTCTGCAACAGAAGGGGGAAGAAGCTTTGCTGTTCGGTCTCACTGAACAGCTCCCATAGTTCCCTGGCCAGTGTCAGGGAATCTATTGTTTGTACGGATTCCGGTTTACAGCCTGCCTTTCCGGCCAGTTCTTTCAGGAAGGTTTTGTTCATGACGACTTTCTTGCTGTGCGTGTCCAGTGCTCCTTCTGCCAGTTTGACGGCTTTGCCGATCATGATTCCCATGATGACTTCGGCGAATTGCAGTTCGGCAGCTATTTTCAGTGTCTCTCCGATAAAGTTCCCGTAGTGCACGAACATCTGCGGAGGAAGTTCTTCCGACAATTGCTCCGACAGGTAGCCTTTCAGGAAACGCTCGCTTTTCGCCCCTGAGTTGATGACGAGGCGGGAGCATCCTATTGCTTTCGCAACTTCGGCTTCTTTCCTGATCGAGGCAATAAAGGCATCGTTCGAGAAAGGGCGTACGATGCCGGATGTCCCGATGATCGAGATTCCGCCGACAATTCCCAACTTCGGGTTGAATGTCCTGGCAGCCAACTCTTTCCCTCCCGGGACGGAGATCGTAACGACCATCTCCTTTATCTTGCCCGACAGGCCGTTTTCTTCCAGTACTGCTGTCAGTTCTTCGGTAATCAGGCGGCGGGGAGTGGCGTTGATGGCTGGTCCGCCTATTTCGAGGCCGAGGCCGGGAAGCGTTACCGTACCGACCCCTTCACCACCGCGAAACAGGATAACGGGGACGGGGAATTGTCCAGCCTGCAACTCGATACGGGCGATGACGGAACAGCCGTTTGTCACGTCCGGATCGTCACCGGAGTCCTTTATAACTGTGCACAGGGCGGCGTTATCCACCCATTCGGTAGCGGCGACAGGGAGTGTGATCTTTTCTCCGGAAGGGAGCGTGATGCAACTTGTGGTTTGTTTCGTTTGGCTCAGGAGAGCGACTAAGGCGGCTTTGGCGGCAGCCGTAGCACATGCGCCGGTCGTGAAACCGCTCCGGAGCGGGAAGAAACTGGGAGCGAGGCGTTCGATGGCCTTACGAAGTCCTTCCATGCCTTGCACGAAGGTGAAACTGTCGGGCAGGGGAGGGCGTTGTATGACATAGACGGGAATGCCGCAGGTTTGTGCTGCTTCGACTTTTTCATTGAAATATCCGCTTTCCCCGCTTTCCTTTGTCAGTACGGCATCCGGGTGAAGCCGGTCCAGCAGCTTCTTCTCGTCTTCTCCTTCATGGAAAAAAATGATCCGTTCTTTCGGGAATCCGTTGGATTCGGCCAGTGAAAGCGACTCTTTCCGGTTCAGGATACGGAACCAGCAGGGTACCTGCTCCCAGTAAGGGCGCAGTTTCGCAATGGTCTTGACGCCTGTCAGGGCCAACAGGTTGCAGATCCCGTCCGCACGCAGGCGGTTGATGGCGGCGGCATAATCCGTGCACCATATCAACCGCTTGTCATGTGCGGGATATTGCCTTTCCAACCGGACGACAGGAATCCGGAGACGGGAGGAAACCTTTGCAAGCGTCCGGTGCAACCGGATGGCGAAAGGGTGGGCGGCATCGACCAGTAACGAGATTTCTTTCTCGCGGCAGAATCGTGCCATCTCTTCTTCGTCCATACCACCGGTGAGGCGGATGGCATGGACGGTTTCTATCGCTTGTTCGTTACCGACCGTCGAGTAGTAGTAAGGTTTGCCTGCGCTTTCAACGACTTGTACGGCCTTTCGTCCTTCGGTTGTTCCTCCTAAGATCAGTATCATGATGTGCGTCTCGCTAATGGCGGAAAAGATGTTTGAACTCGTCTGCATAAAGACGTGAAAGTCCCTCCCTGTTGTCTATGGCATCGCCGACGACTAACAAGGTTGTCAACGTCAGGTTGTTTTCTTTTACGATCCGTTCCAGGTCTTTCAATTCGCCCCGGTAGATGCGTTCGTCTTTCCAAGTCAACTTGTAGCAGGCGGCTACCGGTGTCGTCGGCGGGTAATGTTCCAGAAGCTCTTTTTGGACTTGTCCGGCAATACCGGCGCTCAGGAAGATGCACATCGTGCTTTGGCTGGCGGCCAGTTTATGCAGCTGCTCTTTCTCTGGCATGGGGGTACGTCCTTCGCCACGCGTAAGGATGATGGTCTGCACCTTTTCTGGAATGGTGAACTGAGAGCGGAGAGCTGCAGCAGCAGCCTGGAACGAGGAGATCCCCGGTGTGATATGGTAGTTCATGCCGTAACGGTCGAAGAAGGCCATCTGTTCCTGTATCGCCCCGTAGATACAGGGGTCGCCTGTGTGCAAGCGTACGACGAATTTCCCTTTGTCATAAAACTCTTTCATAAGGGCGAATTGTTCTTCCAGGTTCATATCGGCGGAGCTGCGAACTGTCGCCTCTTTCTTAGCGCACAGGGTGAGCTCTTTGGGAACGAGGCTTCCGGCATAGAGGATCAGGTCCGCATTTTCCAGCATCCGCCGGCCCCGGATGGAGATCAGTTCCGGGTCGCCCGGTCCGGCTCCGACGATCTCGATGTGACCCTGCTTCGGTTTCCTTTTTTGTTCGTCTTCTTTTTCGTCCCGTACTGCCGATTTGCTGATGGCGATCGCATAGGTGAAGTTCTTTGTCTGTCCCTTCTGTTTTTCCACCCATAACGGACCGCCTTCCGCGCTCAGGATGGCAGCTGCCTCCGAGACACTGTCCGATCCGGTGACCTCCTTTACTTTGGAAGAGGGATGGGGGACAGGAACTTTGTTCAGCTCCTTTGCCGCGTAGGTCTTAAACGGGCTACGCAGGTAGATGTTCGCCAATTCCTTTAATATCGGTTCGTCTTTCTTCAGATTGATGGAGGAGACATCAACGATGCTCTTCAGGTTGAACCCGTAGAAGATGGAGCAGATAAACAAGTCTGTGAGGACGGACCTCATATCCGTCAATCCTTTTTTACATCCGACACCTAAGTGAAGCACTTTCGGGAAGAATGACAGGCAGGGGATAGGAACTTTTTGGTAGAAAGTCGGACTGACCGTGATTAGCAGTTCGTATTTTTCCAAGTCGATATCTTCATATTTGTAGAAGATATCCACGTGTGGGGGACAGGTCTCTTCCATATAGTCCGTTTCTTTCGTGCGGATGTCGAGCAGGAGAGCGGTCGGCTTGCGGTTGACGAAACGTGTGACGCATTCGTTCATCGCTTTCTTCCTGGAGGCAGCAAAGACCTCTTCGTCTGTTTTATCGAAATTCGTATCGAAAAAACTATGTATGTCGTCTTGCAGATTGTAGACGTCCTGTTCCCAGCCGTATTGCTGTGCCAAAGTGTCCAGTGGCCAGAGTCCCAGATTGTCGCTCTGTGTCGTGACAACCGCCTCGGCATCCAATAGGCGGGCCAACTCGTGTGTCAGCTCATTCGCCCCGCCGATATGGCCGGATAGTACCGACACGACATATTTGCCGGTACTGTCAAGGCAGACGACTGCCGGGTCCGTGTACTTGCTTTTGACGTACGGAGCGATGCTCCGTACGCAAATGCCCATCGCCCCGATAAAGACCATCGCTTCCGATTTATTGAAAAGATTGCCGGCCAGCTCCTCGAAAGAGGTGAATGGTTCGACATCGTTATCCACCTCTCTACAATAGATAATGGTTTTACCTTGATATTTGTCCCGGATTTTGCGTGCTAACGGCAGACTGCTTGCCGAAACCACAAGAATGTTCAGTATGTTTTTAGACATGATATTTACCTGTTGCGCAAAGAATTGTAATAGGATTATTGGTGTCGACCGTAATGTTCATTTCCGAATGTAGTTTCAGGTCGTTTTCTTCGACTGCCTTCCGGAACAGCTTGTTGCTTTCTTCCGAAACGGAATTGAAGACGATCTTGCCTTTCAGCTTATCCAGATGAGAAGCGACTTTGCAGATGATCTCTTTCAGTTTGCCGCCGTGACCGCCGATAAAAACAGCATCGACAATTGCATCCTCTGTGATTGACAGGTTCAGGAAGTTACCGATATGAAGGTCTATGCCGGGAGCACTGTGCAGACGTGCGTTTGCCCGGATGATGTTTTTGCATTCTTCCCGCATTTCGAAAGCCTGGATATTCAGGTGGGGGTACTGGCGGCGTGCTTCGATCGAAACAGAGCCGGTACAGGCGCCGATATCCCAGAAGGTGCGGCTGTTATGCAGTTCCAGCAGGCTTAGGTCTATCACCCGTATCGGTGCTTTGGTAATCATCTTAGCCCGGTCGTTCAGCAAGACAAACTTCGTGTCGGGTATGCCTAAGGCCGGTCGTTGCTGCGTGCTGTTCGGGGCCTTCATCAGCAGGACACAGTTCGGGTTGCTGAAACTCATCTCGCTGATTTCTTCGATCGAGTAGATATTATAGATTTTCTCCTTCTTCGGGTTACCTAAATGTTCGGCTACCCGCATGGTGTAATCCTTGTCCAGATGATATTCCATCATCCTCTTGGCTATAGCCCTGGGCGTATGGACATGATCGGTCAGCACACCGATCAACGGCCGACATTCCAGTAATGCCCGGTCGAGTTCGTGCCACGGTCGTCCGGTAACGGACACGGCGTGCATGTTCTCATACGGGATTTGTTCGTGGTGTGCGAACATCTGCAATGAGTTGAAGTAGGGGAACACTTTCATGCCTACCCCTAAAAGGTTTTTCCGGATGGTGGAAGCGAAACCGAAAAAGAACGGATCTCCCGAAACGAAGGAGACGATCACTTTGCCTTCTTGGATCAGTCGGCTGTATTCCGCAAGGACGGTATTTATCGGAGCCTTGATTTCGATCCATACCGCATCGGCGGGTAGGAACGGCTTCACTATTTCGTAATGCCGCTTCCCTCCGGAGAAGATATTGTCGTGTTTGACACTTTTGATAATGACTTCTACATGCTTAGGCTGTGGATTGTCGTCCATCCCGACCATATAGATGTGTGTTTTGCCGTAAGCTTCTACAATTTCTTGAGTTCTCATACGTCTCTACCTGGTTTTAATTGTTTTGCATCATTGTAGCATAAAATCGCATTTACCAAAGTCGCGGCGAGGTTGCTACCACCTTTCCGTCCTTCGATGATGAGTTTAGGAATAGAGACAAACGGCTTTACCATGTGTTTGGATTCCTGTACGTGTACGAAACCGACAGGAGCGGCAATGATGCCGGCGGGAGTGGCTTTCCCTTTCCTTGTCAGGTCACAAAGTTCCATTAATGCGGTCGGTGCATTGCCGAATACATATAGAGCTCCGGGATGTTCCTGTACGGCAAGCCGGATGCCGGCCTGTGTGCGGGTGATCCCTTTTTCTGTTGCAAGTTGTACGGTGCGCTCGTCCTGCAAATAGCATCTCACCTCGATTCCCATACGCTGCAAAGCTCCTTTGCGGATGCCGGAAGCAGCCATTGTGACGTCTGTGATGATGGTGCGCACCTCACCCCGGCTGAATTTCCCGTAAAGGGAAGCCACCGCGTGATCGTCGATCCGTAGGATATTTTCCATATCGAAATCGGCTGTTGTGTGGATGGCATGGAGCAAAGCCCATTTCTTGTCGAGCGGTATTTCTTTGTTCTTGAGTTCTTTCTCGATGGTGCGGAAGCTGCGGATCATGATGTCCTGGCCGATCCCGACATCTGTTTTCATCTTGATCTCCCCGTAATAGCCGCGTGGTGTGATGAATTTACCGTCGGCCTCATATGACTGCGAGTTCCCGATCAGGATGACAGTGAACATGTCGACCTGCTCAGGGTCGAACTCTGCCAGCGTGGTCAGGTTGACGACCTGCTCTTCGCGTCCGGCCTGACGGACATAGCCGACCGGTGTTTCGGGTGCACGTTCTTCGAGGAACAGCTCCTTGAGACGATGCAACTGCCAGTAGCGCCCTTCGCTTTTCGGATTGTAGACGGCTGTCACGAAGTCGCCGATAGCGGCGGCCCGTATGCGTTTTTCGATCCGTAGCCAGGGAGTCATCAGGTCGGAGAGGGAGATGATACAGAGATCATGCCCGATGGGTGCTCCCAGAAGCGAAGCTGCTTTTTGGAACGCACTGATACCGGGTACTACCTCGATCTCCACTTGCGGCGCCTCTTTCATCGCTTGCATTTCATATATTAATGGGGCCATCCCGTAGATTCCGGCATCACCAGAACTGATCACTGTCACTGTTTTACCTTCCGAAGCGTATTTGTAGGCCTCTTCGGCACGTGCTTTCTCACGCTTCATCCCGGTATCGATACATTGGGCATCCGGACGGATTATTTCCTGTATAAACTGGAAGTAATAATTGTATCCGATGATCACATCCGACTGTCCGATGGCAGATAACGCTGCGGGCGTTATGTCTTCGCGACTTCCCGGTCCGATGCCGGCAACAGTAATTTTCCCTTTGTTCATATGAGCTGTTTGTAAATTAACAGAATACAAAGGTACGATTTTATTTGTTTAATTTTCCTCTGCGGGCTGATATAAATACCGCTTAATGCTCCGTTTCGGTGTTTTTTCGAATTCTTTCTGATAAAGTTTGAAGCAGGACACTTTGCTGTAGGCGGGCATTTCGGTATTCAGCTGGTCGATGTTCTGTTGCATCAGTCCTTCGATTTCAGAGTGTTGGATGCCAGCCTTGTCCACCTGTTCCCAGTCTGGATAGATCAGTGCAACCAGTTTTCCTCCCTGCGAAATGATCAACGACTCCGCCACGTACAACATATTGTTCAGACGGTCTTCTATCTCTTCGGGGTAGATGTTCTGTCCGTTGGAGCTTAGGATCATGCTTTTGCTTCGTCCGCGGATATAAAGGAAACCATCTTTGTCGAGTGTCCCCAAATCACCTGTCCGTAACCAGCCGTCGGGTAGCATTACCGCTTTCGTCGCCTCCGGATTCTTGTAGTAGCCTAACATCACGTTCATACCGCGAACCAAGATTTCGCCTACTTCGTTTTCCGGATCGTTCGAGTTGATCCGGATTTCCATGCGGTCGACGACACGGCCTACCGAACCTTGTTTAAATGTGTCCCACTGCTCGTAGGAAACCAGCGGTCCGCATTCTGTCATCCCGTAACCTACCGTATAACGGTAGTTGATGGATTTGAGGAACGTCTCTACCTCTTTATTGATGGCTGCACCGCCGATCACGATTTCGCCGAAGTTTCCACCGAAAGAGGCTTCCAGCTTTTGGGCGATCTTTTCGCGTACCTTTTGGTCGATGTACGGCACTTTCAGCAGCAATTTGATCAACGGCTTTTCCAGTTCGGGGAAGACCTTGTTCTTGATGATCTTCTCGATGATGAGTGGCACGGCAAGGATCAAAGCCGGGCGAACCGTCGCAAATGCTTCCGCAATGATTTTCGGACTTGGTGTGCGTGTCAGGAAATGAACATGGCAGCCTTTGTTGACAGAGTTCAGCACTTCAAACGCCAACCCGTACATATGCGCCATGGGTAACATGCAGACGATGTTGTCCCCCGGATGGATGAACGGCAGACGGTCGTAGGCAAACTGCGTGTTGCTCCACAAGCTACGGTAGGGGACCATGACCCCTTTCGAGAAGCTGGTCGTGCCTGATGTATAGTTCAGGACAGCCAGTTCCTCTGGGGCCTCGATATGATATTTCACGTCGTTGGCGGTGAAGGAACGGGGGTATTTCTTGCCGAAATATTCGTTGATGCGGTCGCATACGGTGCGTACCTCCTTATTCTTGCAGTCGATGATGGAGAAGTTGTCCAGCATCATGAACAGCTTGACATCCGGCATCATCTTTTCGTTCATGTTCTCCCAGTTGCTGGAACCTGCCAGTACGGCTTTCGCTCCCGAATGGTTGACGATGTGATGGATATTGTCGGGTTTGAATTCATGCAGGATTGGCACAGCAACAGCTCCGTATGCTAATATTCCGAAAAAGCAGATCGCCCAGTTGGAGGAGTTACGCCCGACGATGGCCACTTTGTCGCCTTTCTTGATACCGGCGTGTTCCAGCAGGATGTGGAACTTCTCTATCCGCCGTGCGACGTCTTTGAAGTGAAAGGTATGTCCATTGTAATCAGAGAAGGCGGGGAGGTCCCAATGTTCCTTCATGCTTCTCTCTATAAGGCCCAAGAAACGATTATCCATAGTGATATAATTTTAAAAAGAACCGGAATATCTGTGAGAATGTTGCAAAGATAGCAAAGAAACGATATGTTTTACGGAATAAATGGTACAGTTTCATAGGCATGAAATAAAAATTCCATAGGCATGGGACAAAAGTTTCATGCCTATGGAACAGACATTTCATGCGGAGGGAATAAATCCGCGTCCGTTTACCACGGAGTGACCGTCACGTTGCGGAATTGTACTTCTTTGCCTTCGCTTTGCAGTCCGATGTAACCTTCCTTCACCTTGTTTGTCCCGGTGTTCTGATAAACGCCGTTGATGTAAACCGTGATGACACCGTCTTTTACAAAAATGTTGGCTTCGTTCCATTCACCGGCCGGTTTTTCGCTGTCCGGGTTACTTTTGCGTACAACCGGAAAGGCTGGACGCGGCTGTCCGGCCTTTCCTTGGTATTCGGCCAGGTCCGAACCACCAAGCAGGACGAAATCGCCGGCATTGTCAAGCATCAGGTTACATTCGATGCCGTTCGGGAACGGATTTTTCGGGTCTTCGATCAGCAGGAAGATACCGCTGTTCGCCTTTTCTTTGCCGTTCGGCCAGCGATATTCCACATGCAATTTATAATTGCCGTATTTTTCTTTCGTGTACATATATCCGAATGGCTGTCCTGTGATGTTGATGACGCCGTCTTTTACGGAATATACCTGTTCGGCGGGGACGGAATTTTTGTCGACAACGAAGTTCCAGCCGGAAAGGTCTTTCCCGTTGAACAACTTGGTTGTTTTCTGTGCGCTCGCATCACTTCCGAAACACAAAAAGGCGGCAGCCATTACTGCCATCGATAACATTCTTTTTTTCATGGTCTTACAAAATTATTTATTATAATTAATCAACAATAAGTTTACGATAACGGACACGTTTCGGTTCTACATCGCCCAACTGTTTGCGCTTGTACTCTTCATATTCAGAGTAGGAACCTTCGTAGAACACGACATTCGAATCCCCTTCGAACGAAAGGATATGTGTACAGATGCGGTCGAGGAACCAACGGTCGTGAGAGACAACGACCGCACAACCGGCGAAGTTCTCCAAACCTTCTTCGAGTGCTCGGAGTGTGTTCACATCGATATCGTTGGTCGGTTCGTCAAGCAGTAGCACATTCGCCTCGGCTTTCAGTGTGAGGGCCAGATGCAAGCGGTTTCGTTCACCACCGGAGAGCACGCCGCAGAGTTTTTCCTGGTCGGCTCCCGCAAAATTGAATTTGGAGAGGTAGGCGCGGGAGTTGACTTCCTTACCACCTACGCGGATGAACTCCTGTCCGCCGGAAACGACCTGATAAACGGTCTTTTTCGGATCGATGTCTTTATGTGTCTGGTCTGCATAACCGACCTTTACTGTTTCACCCACTTCGAAAGAACCTTTGTCGATGCTTTCCATTCCCATGATCATTTTGAACAGCGTGGTCTTACCCGCACCGTTCGGACCGATCACACCGACGATTCCGTTCGGCGGTAACATGAAGTTCAGGTCGTCAAACAGCAGTTTGTCGCCGAACGCCTTTGCTACATGCTGGGCCTCGATCACCTTGTTGCCCAAGCGTGGACCATTCGGGATAAAGATTTCCAGTTTGGCTTCCCGTTCTTTCTGGTCTTCGTTCAAAAGGGCTTCGTACGAATTCAGACGGGCCTTGCCTTTTGCTTGGCGGGCTTTCGGAGCCATATTGATCCATTCCAGTTCGCGTTCCAGTGTCTTACGACGTTTGCTTGCCTGCTTTTCTTCCTGTGCCATACGTTTGGTCTTTTGATCCAGCCAGGAAGAGTAGTTTCCTTTCCAGGGGATACCTTCTCCGCGGTCCAGTTCCAGAATCCATCCGGCTACATGGTCGAGGAAGTAACGGTCGTGCGTGATGCAGATAACGGTACCGGCATATTGTTGCAGATGTTGCTCCAACCAGTCGATCGACTCGGCGTCCAAGTGGTTGGTCGGTTCGTCCAGTAACAGGACGTCCGGCTGTTGCAGTAACAAACGGCAGAGAGCTACACGGCGGCGTTCGCCTCCCGACAGCGTATCGACTACTTGATTTTCAGGCGGGCAGCGCAAGGCGTCCATCGCCCTTTCCAGGCGGCTGTCGAGGTTCCATGCGTCGGTTGCATCTATCTTGTCTTGCAATTCGGCCTGTCGGTTGATGAGGGCGTCCATCTTGTCCGGATCTTCGAGTACTTCAGGATCGCCGAATTTTTCGTTTACTTCTTCATATTCTTTGAGGGTGTCTACGATATCCTGTACACCTTCCTGTACGATTTCTTTTACCGTCTTGCCCGGTTCCAGTTTCGGGTCCTGCTCCAGATATCCAACGGAATATCCAGGTGAGAACACCACTTCTCCCTGATATTCTTTTTCGACACCGGCAATAATTTTCAGCAATGTAGATTTACCGGAACCGTTCAAACCGATGATTCCGATCTTTGCCCCATAGAAAAAGGACAGATATATATTTTTCAATACTTGTTTTTGAGGCGGAAAGATTTTACTCACGCCTACCATCGAGAAAATAATTTTCTTGTCGTCTGCCATGTTTCAAATTATGTGTATTTATATGATCATTTTTCTTCGTGGACAAACTTACGTAAATATCTCTGGAATAACCTCGAAAAATGGGAGAAATGACGCTAAACAACTTAATGTCAGTATTGTTACGGTGTCAAACTATGCCAAACCGAAAATGCTGAAAAAGCAAAGAAAAGCAGAACTAAGCAGGAGAACGGTTTGCAAATCATTACCCGTATGTCATAGAGGAGATTTTCGATTACGTCGTGGATCCGGTGGACGGTAAAGAGGTACGGTTTGCGTCGGCAATGGGATTGTTGACTGCATTCGGCACCATGATGAAGAATGTGGAATGTCTCTATAGGGATAAAAAAAGCACCCCCCCTGCATTTTTGTGGCTGTCGTAGGTGAAGCGGCGTCAGGAAAAAGCTGTATCAATAAAGCAAGCAGTTTGTAACGATGTTTAATTTAAAATAAATCCACAAAATCATGAACTGTAGTTTCGCACCCCTGTCCAGGCTTCAAAAAAGGATAAAAAATAACAAGTGACATGAAAAAAAATTGTAACTTAGATGTTGCAAAAAAAACTGAATTACAACAATTTCAAGATCACTTGTTATTATGAATGTAAAAATAGACAAAATATCAGAGATATCCTCCTTTTTTGTTACAAAAGATCAACCCTGTTCCATTTTGACTCGCTTGTATAAAGTGCTCGATTTGGGTAAGCATTCGAAATCCGTTTCAAAATTGAAACAACAAGGCAGCTCTTTGTCTGAGCTGCTCTATGGTTTGCTACTCTTACGAATTTGTGTGCTGACAGTATATGCCGGTTCCCAAAAAGATTATTGGAACTTGTTGTCATGCCAGGGTAAAGACACCTTTTACCGTTATTTGAATAATCCGACCACCTCTTGGCGTAAACTGCTATACCGCATCACATTATCCTTAATTAAAGTATGTGCTTCCCAAAAGTCGACTCA